>Ga0172381_10000455_pt1 | contig 49373 bp, 45 predicted proteins | sample Leawel6488metaG_FD_119754 | JGI IMG/M metagenome (GOLD analysis project Ga0172381, IMG submission 119754) | Leachate microbial communities from a municipal landfill in Southern Ontario, Canada - Leachate well 64-88 metaG | ecosystem: Engineered > Solid waste > Landfill > Unclassified | place... | reverse complement strand
TCTGCACGTGTCGAACCGCAATCACCAACGTGCCAGCAGCGGTGAGTCGGAAGTACGCTGGAATACAACAGGTGGCTCGGCAACAACTGGCAACGCTAGCAATGCTAATACTGTCATGGCATCTGCAACCGTCAATAACAGCGCTTCCGGCGCGGCGCCCGCTGGGGCAAGTAGCATGAACTCGACCGGCACAATTACAAATACCGGTCCTGGCTCAAGCAACTATGTGACATCTACTGAAACAAGCATGGTTACCGTAAGCAATAACAATAACTTGAGTGTCTGCAACACCAATGATCAGAGCGCCAAGACTGGCGACGCTGAGGTGAAAAGCAACACAACAGGTGGCTCGGCAACAACTGGTAGCGCGTCGAACACAAGCAGTAGTAGCTTTACGTTCAACGTCTCGAACTAATATTCTTGTACTAGTAAGCTCGACAGACACGAAGCTGCAAGCGTTTCGGCGAGGGGAGAATTCCCTCCCCTCGCCCAGACCTGGCGAGATAGATACCATCTGTTTATTAACCCGTGCACTGTAAGAAATTAGATTGCACAGGATACTAAGCAGATCAACCATTCATAAGAGGACAGGAGTACCATGCGAATACCGTTTTCGATCATTCAAAAAGCTATATTTTCCAGCATGATACTACTGCTAGCAATGGTTCCGAGTGGCACTGCGTTTGCTACTGAAATCCAAGATACTTGTACGCCACCTTCTCCCACCCAAAATGGCGTCCGTTGGCCGACTGGATCTGACGCAGCTACTTTCACCTACCAATGTGATGGTCCATATGCCGGCATGTGGACCAATGCATACTATACATATAACCCAGCAACAAACGCACGTACTCCTCTTTACGATCCAGATTACTCTTTAAATTGCACCGACCAACAATGGTATATGACTACGTGGAATTACTCGCCAGTAAGTGGCAGTTATCACAAAGCAACTGTCGTAGCACCCTCTGCCCCTAGTAATCTAGAGGCGAGTTGTCCTGTCGTAACGCCCAGCCCCTCGCCGACAACGGGCACAACAAACCTGGCGGGCACAGCTCCCACCACAAGCGGCACAACCTTGGGAGCGAGCGAAACAAGCAGCTCGAGCAACCCGAGTACTGCTCTGAGTGGTTCGTCGAACACCAGCATAGACAATTCAACCAACGCTACTATGAACAACGGCATTTTGTCAGTGGCGGGAACGGGCAATGCCAGCGTCACCGGCAATACGACTGCGGGGTCAGCAACGACCGGCGATACAAAAGTCGTCTCGAGTATTATCAATATGCTACAGTCTTCGAGCAACGTACTCGATAACCCTAATCTCTTGACTTTTACTGCGGATATTAATGGCGACGTAAATGGCGATCTACTGCTAGACCCTTCGACGCTTAGTGCGATACAGCCCGCCAATGATTCAACCACCCTCGATAGTGATGTTACCGTCAATAATTCCGTCAATGCAGCTATTCATAATAATATCAACCTCGATGCTACCACTGGGGATGCAGCCGTTGCCAGTAACACTTCCGCCGGCAACGCGACAACCGGCACAGCAGATGCTGTGGCAAATGTCGTAAACGTGTTGAATTCTGCCGTCACAGCAGGCCAATCGTTCCTTGGTGTCATAAACATTAACGGCAACCTAAACGGTGATATACTATTGCCCCCCGGCTTTATTGATACACTACTTGCGAGCAATACACCCCGCTACACAGTTAATACCACGGATATAAACGCTTCACTAAACGTCAACAATACAAACAACCAAGCTATCAACAACGACGTGACAGCCTCTGCGGTCACTGGCAACGCAACAGTAGTCGATAATACGTCGGCCGGTAACGCCACGAGCGGCTCTGCTAATACGAACATAACTGTGTTCAACCTGACCGGTAGCAACGTTGTCGCTAGCAATTGTTTGCTCGTTTTCGTTAATGTACTCGGTACTTGGTACGGACTAATCATGGATGCGCCCGTCGGTACCACAGCGGCATCACTTGGTGGTGGCGTCAGTAGCAGTACGGCAATCGATAGCAACACCACGCTTAACAACACGAACAACCAGTCAATAAATAACAATGTTCACGTCGCTTCCCAAAGCGGTGACGCAAGCGTTACGAACAATACCAAGGCGGGTAATGCTACGACTGGGAATGCTACGGCGAGCGTCAATCTTATGAATATGATAAACAACAGTCTTTCCCTAAACGGCTGGTTTGGCCTGCTCTTCATCAACGTCTTTGGTACCTGGAATGGCAGCTTTGGCATTGACACTGCTGCAGGTAACTCCGTTGCTGTACTGTCAGCTACACCGTCTGGTAATATCGACGGCACTATACCTGCACCCGTTCAGGTCTTCCGCTTTGTGCCTCACCGTGCCACCAGTGGCTCGAATGGCACTTCTACCTATACTACTGAACAGCCCTCTGTCGTCCTCGCGTCGCACACCCAGGAAACACCAATACTCACAACAAACCCAGTTGGGTTCCCTGCAGTAGTCGACTCGATTCATCCCAACCTAGCAGTCATCATCATAGGTAGCGTTTTTGCGCTTCTACTGCTTGTCTTCAGCGAGCGGCACCAACTATTCAGACTTTTCCATCGAGGCTAAGCACCAGTAAACAAAAAGCCCCGATGTGATGGGCTGTTGGGGGAGCAAGTCGATATAATACAAGGGGCCGAGAGTCTCATTTTTCTACCCAGCTAACGCTCGGCTGGATATAAGACAGTTATCGAATACTAACTGGTGGGCGATGAGGGACTCGAACCTCCGACCTCGTCATTATCAGTGACGCGCTCTAACCAGCTGAGCTAATCGCCCACGGGTTAATATTCGATAAATTGTTAACAAAAATTCTTGTGGTGGAGACGCCATGCGGTAAGCATTGCGCCCCCGTAATTGGTGGAGACACGGGGACTCGAACCCCGGACCCCCTGCTTGCAAAGCAGGTGCTCTAGCCAACTGAGCTATGTCCCCTTGTGAACTACCGGTGTATTTTACCGAAAAAAGCAAAAAAACTCAACTCGGGTTTACTTTAAAGCAAGAAAACTTCACATATTAAAAAGAAGCCCTCTCGCAAAATTGGGCTCCTTTTTTCAACTAGAAGTACTTCAGTCTTTCAAACACATTTAAAAACTGAATAGTGCAATCAACGTCACGTCCACAAAGGTTCAGAAACTGAATGTCTCGTCCATCCGAAGATGGATATATAAGTTGTCAGTACTGATTTACAACTTATCGAGATCGACCTAGCTCTCAGAAGGATTGCTCCGCTCTGATGCTAGTTTCTCCCTAGAAAGGAGGTAATCCATCCGCACGTTCCCGTACGGATACCTTGTTACGACTTAACCCCAATCATCCCCCCTACCTTAGGGCTGCGCGAAGGCAACACGTCAGGTATTGGTGACTTTCATGGTTTGACGGGCGGTGTGTACAAGACCCGGGAACGTATTCACGGTAGTATAGCTGACCTACCGTTACTAGCGATTCCGACTTCAAGCAGGCGAGTTTCAGCCTGCTATCCGAACTGGGACCGGCTTTGATGGGATTTGCTCCAGCTTGCGCTTTGGCAGCCCTTTGTACCGGCCATTGTAGCGTGTTTGTAGCCCCAGATGTAAGGGTAATACTGACCTGACATCATCCCCCCCTTCCTCCCCGTTACCGGGGCAGTCTGGCCTGAAAAATACAACAGACCACAAGGGTTGCGCTCGTTGATGGACTTAACCAAACATCTCACGACACGAGCTGACGACGGCCATGCAACACCTGTCACTTGGCTCAATAAAGCACTCTCGCCTTTCGGCAAAATTCCAAGGATGTCAAACCTGGGTAAGGTTCTTCGTTTACCATCGAATTAAACAACACGCTCCACCGCTTGTGCGGGTCCCCGTCAATTCCTTTATGTTTTAGTCTTGCGACCGTACTCCACAGGCGGGATGCTTAACGCGTTAGCTTCGCTACTACAGGGGTCGATACCTATAACAGCTAGCATCCATCGTTTACGGCGTGGACTACCGGGGTATCTAATCCCGTTTGCTCCCCACGCTTTCGTGCCTTAGTGTCAGGGACGAGCCAGTTACCTGCCTACGCCATCGGTATTCCTCCTAATATCTACGGATTTCACTCCTACACTAGGAATTCTAGTAACCTCTCTCGCCCTCTAGCTGAGCAGTTTCTGTAATGTATATATGGTTGAGCCACACGCTTTCACTACAGACACACTCTGCCACCTACGCAACTCTTTACGCCCAGTAATTCCGGATAACGCTTGGATCCTCCGTATGACCGCGGCTGCTGGCACGGAGTTAGCCGATCCTTATTCATATGCTACCGTCATATTCGTCACATATAAAAGCAGTTTACGACCCGAAGGCCTTCATCCTGCACGCGGCGTTGCTCCATCAGGCTTTCGCCCATTGTGGAAAATTCCCTACTGCTGCCTCCCGTAGGAGTCTGGGCCGTTCTCAGTCCCAGTCTGGCTGATCATCCTCTCAGACCAGCTAACGATCACTGACTTGGTAAGCCATTACCTTACCAACTATCTAATCGTACGCAGGCCGTTCCCAAACCGCCGAAGCTTTACTCCTTAGAGCACATGCGGTATTAGACACCATTTCTGGTGCTTATCCCTCAGTTTGGGGTACGTTCCTACGCGTTACTCAGCCGTCCGCCGCTCGTGTACTCCAGCGCTTTACTTAAGCACCCCGCTACCAGCCTTGGTGTTGGGAATGATGATTACTCATCACTTCGATAACGATACAAAGATTATAAATCTTCGCTACTCGTCTCGCTTAAGCAAACTGCAGGAGCCTTACCGCTCGACTTGCATGTATTAGGCACGCCGCCAGCGTTCATCCTGAGCCAGGATCAAACTCTTCAAAAAAAGAATTTGTCTTAGCGCCAGTAAAAAACTGACTTACTTCATGAATCTATGATTCGAAATTTCTAAAACAATTCACGCTAGATAACTTATCTAGCAAGTGAACTGACGTTGATTTGCACTATTCAATTTTTAACGTTCGCTCCCATAGACACCAAAATAAGCCTCAGGAAGCACTAGCGACCTATTGTAACGGCCAAACTACTTCAAGTCAAGGATATAATTGCCCTATCTTGTAGTATTTAGCACATCGATTTCAACAATGTCCTTTTTTATCGACTTTCGCGAGAATTTGGTGCTAAGCCCACTACTCCTCTTCGGGGCTAATCGTTTGGGAGCTCTCGTTTTCTTCGTCTGTATCTTCTTCGAGTTGCTCTGACTTCTCGACAAGAGCCAGTGATACGACTTCATCACCATCGTTCATACGCATGATTCGCACTCCCTGGGTGGCGCGTCCAAGAGCCGGTATGTCCTTAATGCCGAGGCGAATAGTCTGTCCGTTCTGGGAAATAATGATGACTTCTTGGTCATCTGCATCACTCAGGGTGTTTACTCCTATGAGCTCACCTGTTTTGCTATTCACGACCGCAGAACGGATTCCTACGCCACCACGAGCATGTGGGGTAAACTGTGAGACCTTCGTACGCTTGCCGTAGCCGTACTTGCTAATGACAAACACACTCGAATGCTCATCAACCACATCCATGCCAATAACACGGTCGTCTGTGCGCAGACGTATACCACGTACACCACGACTCACTCGACCCATCGGCCTGGCGTCACGCTCATGGAAGCGAATAGCTTGCCCCTGGCTCGTTGAAATCACAACTTCGTTATCGCCATTTGTCATGCGAATCCACTTTAACTCATCACCGTCGTCAAGGTTAATAGCGATAAGCCCGGTGGTCCGTACATTTTGATATTGTTCAAATGGAGTTTTCTTAACAACACCCCTAACAGTACACATCAAGAGGTTAGCGGCCTGTTCGGTCTTTGAGATGTTAATAACCGCGCTGACCGTCTCTTCTGGCTGTAGCTGCAAGAGGTTAACAATGGCAACACCTTTGGCGTTTAGGCCAGTTGCAGGAACTTCGTACGTTTTAAGACGAAATACCCTGCCCCTGTTAGTAAAGAAGAGCAAAAAGTCGTGTGTAGAGGCATTGACCACGTGCTCTATGACATCCTCTTCTCGAGTGGTCATACCGCGGCGACCCTTTCCACCCCTACCTTGGCGTTTGTACTCCATTAAGGTGCTACGCTTAATATAGTTTGCAGATGTAAGAGTTACAACAACCTGTTCGTCCGGAACAAGATCCTCGTCACTCAATCGATTGAGCTCCTGGGCTATGACTTTGGTGCGTCGCTCATCGCCGTACTGCTTCTTGAGCTGCTTTAACTCGTCTTTGATGATGCCTAGAACTCTTTTCTCATCAGACAAGATGGCTTCCAGCTCAGTAATGAGCTTCATAAGCTCAGCAAGTTCGTCTTCAATCTTTTTGCGCTCTAAGCCCGCCAGGGTGCGGAGTTGCATTGCAAGAATGGCTTTAGCCTGGATTTCAGTAAGCTTAAACTGTTTTATGAGGTTCGCTTGCGCCTCTTCGGTTGTTTCGCTCGCTCGTATAGTGCGGATTACTTCATCTATATTATCGAGTGCAATCTTAAGACCTTCGAGGACATGTGCGCGATCTTTGGCTTTACGAAGCTCAAATTCGGTACGTCGACGCACAACGTTTTGACGATGTTTGATGTGCTCGCTCAGAATGTCCTGTAGTCCAAGGATACGCGGCTGAATGCCGTCTATAAGCGCCATCATGTTGTAGTGGAAGCTCGTCTGCAGTGGTGTCAGCTTATACAGCTGGTTGAGTAGCTTCTTTGGATAGGCGTCTCTCTTTAGATCAATGACAATTCTAACACTACCCCGAGCACTCTCGTCACGCAGGTCGCTAATGCCTGTTATTTTTTTATCCTTAACTAAATCGGCGATCTTTATGACGAGTGATTCTTTATTAAGTGCGTATGGAATTTCCGTTATTACTATCTGGTGCTTGCCCTTGTTGCCTTCTACGATTTCAGCAACGCCCCTAACAACTACGCCACCTCGACCAGTTGCATATGCCTGACGAATTGAGCCCGCACCGTAAACAACACCACCGGTTGGAAAATCTGGACCAGTGATATGCTTGAGCAGATCGTCAAGTGATGCATCTGGGTGATCAATCTTATGAATAGTGGCGTCAACGACTTCCGTGAGATTGTGTGGCGGAATGTTAGTCGCCATACCGACCGCAATACCTAACTGCCCATTCAGGAGCAAGTTTGGCAGTTTTGCGGGTAATACACTTGGCTCTTGGTTTGTGCCATCGTAGTTGTCTCTGAAATCGACTGTATCTTTATCGATATCAGCAAGGAGCTCATCTGCCAAACGGTGCATCTTGGCCTCCGTGTAACGCATGGCAGCTGGCGGGTCTCCATCCATCGAACCAAAGTTACCCTGACCATTTACCAGTAAGTACCTGGTTGACCACGGTTGAGCTAGACGTACCATCGAATCATATATAGAAGAATCTCCGTGCGGGTGGTACTTACCCATAACAGCACCGACCACGTTAGCGCTCTTGCGGTGTCGGGCGCTGCTACGAAGACCGTCTTCGTACATACTGTACATAATGCGTCGATGAACCGGCTTCATACCGTCTCGTACATCTGGGAGTGCACGGTCAATTATGACGCTCATGGAGTAACGCAGGTAGCTATCTTCCATCACATTCTCGACAGTACGCCCTTCGAGTACCCTTGAGTGGTTGGATTGCAGAATCTCCACCTTACCCGAGCGCTGTTCTTTGCGCCCTTCTTCCTCTACATCTAGTGGTGTGTTGTCTATAATTTGGTCGTCCATATTATATATCCAAGTCTTTTACGAATTTTGCATTGGCAGTGATAAAGTTCTTGCGCAGCTCTACTTCTGTGCCCATGAGCTTGTTAAAGATAGCGTCTGCTTTCTCGGCATCCTCAACATGTACCTGCACTAGTACGCGTTTCTCTGGATCCATAGTTGTATCGAACAACTGTGCGGCATCCATTTCGCCGAGGCCCTTATATCGCTTCTGCTCAATGAAGCCCGCTTGCTTGTAGCGCTCGTCGTCGGGGTTAGTTTTGAGACCTTCTTTTCTGCGGGCTTTGATGGTCTCATCGAGCACAACTTCGAGTTCAGCTTCGTCATATATAAACACACTGTTCTTTCTGCCTGCTTTAACGAGCTCGAATAGAGGCGGCTTCGCTAAGTAGACATGACCCCCATCAACAACCTCACGCATATAACGGAAGAAAAATGTTAGAAGCAGGGTCGAAATGTGGCTACCGTCAACATCAGCATCCGTCATGATAATAATGCGATGGTAGCGAAGGCCATCCAAACTAAACGAATCACCTATGCCAACGCCCATCGCCTTGATAAGGCTCAGGATTTCATTATTACCAAGCATCCTATCAAGCCGGGCACGCTCAACATTCAAAACTTTTCCACGAAGCGGCAAGATTGCCTGCGTTTTACTATCCCGTCCAGTTTTGGCAGAACCACCAGCGGAGTCACCCTCAACCAAATATAACTCTGAGTTGCTTGGGTCTTTGCTGGAACAATCTGCCAGTTTACCAGGCATACTAGCTCCATCTAAGACGCCTTTGCGAATGATGTTGTCACGTGCTGCACGAGCCGCCTTACGAGCGCGAGCCGCGAGGAGCGCCTTACCCACAATCTTCCTGGCGACCGCCGGATGCTCCTCGAGATAGTAACCAAAATACTCATTCATAACCTGCTCAACATACCCACGAACTTCGGGGTTACCAAGCTTGCCCTTGGTCTGGCCTTCAAACTGTGGGTCCGGCAGCTTGACGAGGATTACAGCGGTCAAACCTTCTCGGCAATCTTCACCGCTCAGGTTTTCTTCTTTTTCCTTCAGTAAACCCTGCTTACGAGCATAGTCGTTAACTACACGGGTAAGCGCTGTGCGAAAACCCGTAAGATGTGAACCGCCTTCTGGGTTAATGACGTTATTTGCAAATTGCTTGATAGTTTCCGTAAAACTATCAGTGTATTGCATAGCAATCTCGACCTGGCTCTCCTTAACCTGCTTGTCTACGTAGAATATATCTTCGTCAACCGGCTCTTTGCCGATATTTAGATGGTTGACATAGCTCTGTATACCACCCTCAAAATAAAAACTATACTTCTGACCTGTTTTGATATTATGAATTGAGGTTCGTATGCCTTTTGTGAGATACGCACCGTGACGTAAATGGTCAATTATCGTATCGTAGTTCAGGGCCTGTGTTTCTATAAAAATAGTGTCGTCTGGGTAAAATGTAATGTCTGTACCGTGGGGACGATCTTTTGGGGCGCTTCCTGATGGTTTAAGGTCGGCCACTGGCACTCCACGCTCATACTCCTGATGGTAGGCCTTGCCTTCACGATATACATCCACGATAAGCTTAGTTGAGAGCGCATTCACAACACTCAAACCAACGCCATGAAGGCCGCCCGATACTTTATAGCCACCACCGCCAAACTTACCACCTGCGTGCAGAACGGTTAGTACTGTTTCGACGGTACTTTTGCCAGTTTTCGGGTGGATATCTGTTGGAATACCACGACCATCATCCATAACCTTGATACCACCGTCAGCGAGCATTTCGACTTGCACATGTGTGGCGTAGCCAGCTAGTGCCTCATCTATACCATTATCAACAATTTCCCACACCAAGTGATGTAGGCCTTCAATGCCCGTGCTACCGATGTACATACCTGGTCGTTTTCGGACCGGTTCCAAACCCTCCAACACCTGAATCTGATCAGCCGTATACTGTTTTTGCTGAGCCACTTTATAAAGTCCCCTCTAGATTTTGGTTCTACACCTTTGTACTGGTTCTAGTATAACTTCTATTTGACGTTTCTACAAGATAGGATAGTCTCTATTTTGCTGGAGCTGCTGGGTCATTTTGATGCATTGTGCCATCACCATCGATATATATTGTATCTCCGTCCGCAAGTGACGCATTATTTAACGAGCTATTTTGTGCTTTCGGCATATCTTGGCTCTTGGCTGGCCCTTCTTGCTGAGCTCCTGAGGCACTTTCTGGGGCCTTTAAGCCCTTTTTCAGTTCGGAAGCAATATCATTAACCTCCTGCTGGTCAAGTTGGGCGCTTGAAACGTTTCCGCCCTCATACGCATCATTCGGGGATATACCCGAAGCTGCAACCGGCTCGCTGCGTATGGGCTGGCTATTTGCAACAGGAGCTGGAGCTAAAGTATTGGCTTTTTGTGGTGGGTCAGATGGCTTCGGGTTTGGGGGCTGTGTTGACATTGACGGCACTGTTGTCTTCTTCTGCTTGGCTAACCATTCATCAAGAAACGATCCAGAGGCCGATGGCGCTGTTGGGGGCTGGGGTGCCGAGCCACGTTTAGCCAACTGGTCACCGGGCTGTGCTGCGAAAGGATTAGCGAATGGTTTCGATTCCGGTGCTTTCGTGGCAAGCCGCTCGAATATCTCTTTCTCGGCAGTAGCACGAGGTTTACCGTATTTTGCTGCCGAAAGCTGCTTAAGCGCATTTGCCAAACCGGGATTCGGATTACCTAGCGGTGGCAACGTAGCCATACTGAACGGCTGAGTTGGTACACCTCCTATAAGTGTACGTACAACGGTGTTCGCATTTGGAACCCGCAACAAGTCATCACCATCAAAATGTGGCTGGAAATAGCGACTCAAGCTATCAACATCATTTTGTCCGATGCGAAATGCCACGATAGTACCAATATTGCCGAATACAGCGTCTCGAATTTCCTCTGTAAGCTGTGTGGTAAACTGGTTGGCGACTATGAGGTTAAGGTGATACTTTCGCGCCTCACTCATGATAGTAGCGAAACTGTCGGTGGAGAAGTTTTGAAACTCATCAACATACAGCGCAAAGTCATTGCGCTCACTCTCGGGCACGTCAGACCGGCTCATGGCCGCAGCCTGGAATTTCATCACGAATATCATGCCCAGTAGCTTGCTGTTCAAGTCACCCGTACGACCTTTGCTTAAGTTTACGAGCAGAATCTTTTTATTATCCATGATATCGCGCAGGTCGAAGGCACTCTTTGTCTGGCCAATTATGTTACGCATCATCTCGTTACTGAGGAACGCGCCAAACTTACTCACGAACCAACTTGTCACCTCCCCTGCATCATTTGAACGCTGACTAGCCGGATATTCCTTTTGCCAATAGTCCAACACGTTTGGGTCAACTACGTGCGTCAGCTTTTGTCTCAAGAATTCCGGATCTCTAAAGAGTTTAGGAATATCGACAAAAGTTCCGCCCGCCGGGTCTGCCATGACAGCGAGTGCAGCGTTCCGAAATATGCTTTCGTAGCGCGGCCCCATTATGCCTTGGTGCTGTGGGTCGTACAGTTTATACAGCATATTTAGCACTTCCTGGATTAGAAAGTCCTTTTGGTCGGGGGTATGGAATTCGAACAGATTCAATCCCATCGGATAGGCCATGTCGGATGGACAGAAGTAGATAACGTCTTCTGTTCGCTCTTTTGGCACCATCGCCAATAGTTTTTCGGCCGTGTCGCCATGTGGGTCCACGAAAGCGAAACCATCTCCACGCAACATATCCTGAAGTGCCAGGTTTTCGAGAAATGTTGATTTACCAGTACCCGTTTGGCCAACTACATACATATGTCGTTGGCGATCAGACAAGCCAATTCGGACTGGCTTTTTTGATCCGCGAAACACGTTATAGCCTAGAAGCAGCCCGGATTCAGGCATATTGCGCGGTGCATCTACTTGTTTAGAGTCCTGACGCTCAAGCTGCGATGTTGGGATGTTGCGCTGATCGGGAAAATGGAACAGTGTAGCCAGCTCAACTGAGTTCAGGATGTTCTTCTTCTTATGGTACGGAAACGCCCGTAGCAAGAAGTTTGTAACTAGCTCGGAAGGATCATGTGCAGCATGATACTCAAAACCGTTCTTGCCCGGAGCATCATACAGCGAGAAGCTGGCGACAATATTATTTACCGTCACCTGAGAGCGTTGCGAAATATTCGAAGAAGCAATGACTCTTATTGCAACCTCAAAGCCGGGATGACGCGTTTTGTCTTCGATAGCTTCAATTACGGATTGTTCAAGCGATGATACTTCCTTGGGTTTCTCGGGTTGATCTTTTGGCTCGGGGGGCTTAACGAATGCCGTCACCAAGTCTCTAGCCAAGGCACCTGCCGACATTGTTTTGTCAGTCCCCTTACGTTTTGCGTTGGCCACGTTGGAAGCCTCTTTTCGCCAACTATCCTCAGCCGGGCGAAAAAGTATCTGTATGGCGGCACCATCGTCGTTCTCCAAAGAGGACAGTGCGTTCAGTATAGACTGGAAGGCATCCCTTTTTAGATCCTGGTAGGTCGCTATTGGGTATGCAAACTTTTCTTTTAGATTAAACTGCCCACCAATAATTGCATTCATTCCGCCGACTTTGCTAAAAATATTGTGTTCAGGGACAGATTCTAGACGCGCAGTTGGGTATGCACTTACGACTGCCTGCTGCATAACATTGACTAGGTCTGCTGGTACGGCAGCGTACAAATGCACAAAGCCTTTCGAGCCAACAATCTCAAATGCAAAATGCTTTTGCCCATGGAAGCGATTCTTGAAACTTTCCTCAATCGTGCTGGCAATAATGTTGTAAATAATCTGTGCCTTTGAAATATTTTCGTCTACTAAATCCCGTACATCTCGTCCGTTTGACTCCGTGTCTTCGCTTGCTGGAGGTAGGTGTATGAGGAGCGGCACCATAGACAGCCCTCGTTCGTAGCGTAGCTTCTTCTGATTTAATTTCTGTAGACTTAATAACATCGTTCAGTACATCCCATTACAATTTCTTTGGTCTATTGTCCATATTGCTATACCTATTTATACCCTACGTCCAGCTTATAGCGGGCTTTTATGTATGCTGCTTTGACAGCTTGAATTTGTTCGGCTCGTTGTGATGGATCCGATGGGGTGCTAGCAATAATCTGTTCGGCCTGCACGGTTGCACGTTCCAATAATTCCTTGGGGTCTGTTGTCCCGGGTGTGGGTTCTGCCTGAACCGCATCCTGCTCGATAGGGGGCTGAGGAACAGGTGCGTTCTGCTGGCCCTGCTGAACGGGCATGGGTAAATCATTCATCCCTATAAGTATATACCGTTAACACGAGCAAGAGTAGTCCCTGCTGGTATACATATCAGTCTCGTATGAGATTGCGGGCAAAGTAAAAATACGCCCCCAGCGCGAGTAGTGTAACTGTCAAGATGTCTCGAGGTGCCATTTCTCCTATGGACTGTAGGCCGAGTATTACCACTGCTAGCATGCTAATGGCGATGCCCGCGGCACGCTGCCTTCGCGATAGGTCTATCTGCTTCTTGCCTGTTCGCGTGTATACCCCAACTATCAGTTTCCACAGGCTATAAGTCCCGAAACCTATTACCACAAAGGGGATAAACAACGCATATACTGGCATGTCGGCCGGCTGGGTAGATAGCGTAAGCGCGAGCAACACTCCCCATATTAAAGCCGCCTTAGTTGCTTCCTTTTGTATACTCATCTGTTACTAATTAAAACACGCCATAAGCAAATCGCCTACAGCGCTATGTAAACCAAATACCTTGTGTCGAAAGGCGATAAATCCGCTCGTTAATATAACTTATAGAGCGCTTATCGCCTTCGACTTGACTGACCGCTCTCGTCACCGGTAAGGTGGCTCGAGCGTTGAACGTAAATTGTGGGTTTTTGTTTTGGCTTACCAGCTCCAATACTACTACATAGCTTCCGACTTGTCAACACGCTTTTGCTTACATCTGTCATAAAAAATGTTGGGATTATTTGTACACATAGGCTGCATATACGTATAACAAATAGTACGTATTTTGGTTATGTTTTCTTATTGACAAGTACGCCTGATACGCCTACTATATCCGTAGCACTTGAATAAAAAAAGTGCTCAAAAACAAAAAATCGAAACAAAACAAAACAACGGCTTCTCGCAGGCCGTTGTTTAGAAAAATCAACACCTGGAAACAACTAAAATTATCGATTAGCAACCCATCTCCCTACGGATGGGTTGCTTTCTTTTTGTCTGGTTGTATAATCTTGTTTACGAATTTATGATAACCAAGCATATACGTGGGGTGGTGGAAGGTGGCCAGCATGGGTTGGTGGTAGATATTGAGTGCCAGCTTACGAAGGGTCTACCGAATATACTGATAGTAGGCTATGCCAATAAGGCCGTTGACGAGGCCAAGGAAAGGATTCGTAACGCCTTTGCAAGCTCAAATCTCACCCTCCCCGTTAAGCGCATAACGATCAACCTGGCGCCTGCAGATATTCCTAAAGAAAGTACTGGGTTTGATTTGGCCATTGCTACTGCCCTTCTACAATCCTCAGGCCAGCTCATGCATTTACCCGAAAATAGTGCCATTATTGGTGAGCTCGGCCTTGAGGGCGATGTAAGGCCCGTTCGCGGTATCATTGGCAAGTTACTTGCGGGCAAACACCACGCCATATATACGTATATTATTCCTCGGGGTAACCTGGAGCAGGCAAAGTTAGTGCCAGATATACGGGTTATCCCTGTGGCAACCTTAGTGGAACTCTATGAGTACCTTAACGAACAGAAAAAGCCTCTCGTGGTTGATACCGCTGCATTAGATAACCCAGAAAGCAGTGTACCCGGCACAGAAGAAACTGAGGACCAGTTATTGCTCGAGGATGTTATTGGACAAGAGCTTGGGAAGCGTGCAATCGAAATCAGTGCTGCCGGCGGTCATAACTTGTTACTCGGCGGCCCTCCTGGCACTGGTAAAAGCATGCTTGCCCAGGTATTACCTGGGTTATTACCTCCTATGAACCGTGAGGAAATGCTCCAGGTAACTCATCTGCACAGCCTGGCAAGTAATGATTTCAACCAGCTGGTTACTACTAGACCATTTCGGTCTCCACACCACAGCGCAAGCAATGTTGCGATTATTGGGGGCGGTAATAGCGTTCGCCCAGGCGAAATGAGTCTAAGCCACAGAGGAGTGCTGCTATTTGACGAGTTGCCCGAATTTGCCCGAGTTACCGTTGAAGCATTACGTCAGCCCCTCGAGAACAGAAAGGTTACAATTGCCCGCGCCAAAGAGACCGCAGAATATCCAGCTCATTTTATCTTTGTAGCAACCGCAAACCCCTGCCCTTGTGGCAATTATGGCACCTCAAAACCATGTCGGTGCATGCCACATCAGGTGCTGCACTATCGCCGTAAGCTATCGGGGCCTATTCTCGACAGAATTGACCTATACGTTGACGTGCACGAAATCGATAATCGACGATTATTGTCTGCTACGCCGTCCTCCGGTTACACGAGCGCACTTGTTCGAGAGAAAGTTACGAACGCCCGGAAGCGCCAATCCCAACGTTTTAGTAGCGCTACCAAATTGAATGCAGATATGAGCAACCGTGAGGTTAAATCACACGCTAATCTAGGCCCTGGAGCAAAAGATATGCTCGATACCGCCGCGGAAAAGTTTGGGCTCAGCCCACGCGCCTACATGCGAAGTATAAAGATTGCCCGCACCATAGCTGATCTAGATAACTCCGACAGTATCACTACGAAACACATTGCCGAGGCACTCCAGTACCGACCACATCAGTACCACGATAAGTAGGGCTACCGACATTCGCCGTTGACCTCTGTTCCAGAGTCTGTTACAATCTAGAGACGAAAAATATAAAGGAGATTCATAATCAGCACTAGTACGCGCCTGAATACACAGATTCGGGCACCACAGCTTCGGGTTATTGACCAAGATGGTAAACAGCTCGGGATACTGAGTCGCGGCGAAGCGTTGCAATTGGCCGCAGAACATGAGCTTGACCTAGTCGAGATATCACCAAACACCGACCCACCGGTGTGCAAGATAACCGATTGGGGCAAGTACAATTACCAGAAGACGAAGCAGCAACAGCGTAATCGTAAGAATACGAAAGTCCTTGATATGAAGCAAATGCGCTTCGGGCTCAAGATTGGCGATCATGATCTTGCGGTTAAGATGAGGAAAGTTACCGGCTTCTTAGAAATAGGCCACAAGGTAAAGATAACTCTTTTCTTCCGTGGACGCGAACTAGCACACAAAGATATTGGATTTAAGCTTGCAGAGCGTGTTATCAACGAATTCGGTGACACTATCGCAGTTGATCAAGCACCTCAGCTAAACGGCAAGCAGTTAACATTCGTTATAAGGAGCACCCAACATGCCAAAGTTAAAGAGTCATAGCGGCACCAAGGATCGTGTACGCGTTACCAAAAACGGTAAAGTACGCACCCGCCACAGCCACGCAAGCCACTTCTTGCAAAAGAAGACAGGCGCCCGAAAGCGCAAGCTTGCTGGTCTTGAAACACTGTCCGCAACCAACACTAAGATAATCCGTAAGAGACTAGGAGTCTAACGATGCGAGTAAAACGAGGCGTTGCTGGTCACGCTAAGCACCAGAAAATTCGTCACGCCACTAAAGGCATGTCGCATCCGAACCGTGTCAGCGTCAAGCGCGGTAAGCAAGCTGTTACACGAAGCCTGCAATTCGCATACCGCGACAGGCGGAACCACAAGCGCACCTTTCGTGCCCTGTGGAATACCCGCATCAACGCTGCTGCACGCTTAAATGGCACCACTTATAGCCGACTAATCGCCAGCCTGAAGACTGCCCATATTGAGCTAGACCGTAAAGTTCTAGCGGAGTTGGCCGTAAACGAGCCAAAAGCCTTTGAGGCAATCGTTAAAGCTGCCACAAAATAACTGTGCTCAACGCAAGAAAAACACCCCGTTTATAGCGGGGTGTTTTCATATCTGCCAGATAATCGGTAAGCCGGGTTCTGTCGTGACTGATCATCTATCTAGGTCTGCCGTTGCCGGCAGACTCAAGCGGGTTAAAACGCAGGCGTAGCGGGAACTCTGATAGCCCACTCCTTGCAACAGACAGGGTTTACCTCTGGTGCACGTCACCGTGCACCACTGTGGGCTTTTACCCCACTCGTTTCATCGTAGCTCCAGTGAACTGCAGCTGTTTCGTTTCTGTGGCACTTTCCCTAGGGTTGCCCCCGGTCGCCGTTAGCGACTGTCTTTCCCTATGCTGCCCGGACTTTCCTCTCGCTTCCGTTAAGAAGCCAGTGATCAGCTAACTATCTGACCACCCTATTATATCATTATTGACTATTTAAAGATGTTGGACGAACTGAGACTACTAAATATGCTGTACATTGACGCCGAGCTCTATGTCTAGCGCCTTATTCACTTCTGCATCTGCTAGTTTATTTAGCTCCCTAGGCACATGATCGAAGCTAACCTTATCGAATTTTGAAATCAACTTGGTAATGGCATCATGGATTGGCCACAGGTCGCGGTTTTTAACTTTGAATATCCGTTTCATCTGATTTACCACAAGCATGCTGTCCATATATACATGAACTTCGCGTGACTGGAATTTGGCAAGTGCAGCCTCAAGGCCAAGCTTGAGGGCTCGATATTCTGCCTGATTGTTTGTTGTAATTCCTATATATGCCCCCTGCTCGTACAGTATATTTCCAGCCATATCTAGAATAACAAATCCACTAGCCGAAGGGCCTGGGTTACCGCGCGACCCACCATCAGCATACAACTGTACCTCTGTTATTTTTGTTGTGTTTTTATCTACTAAAGTCGCTGGTTTAGGCTCTTCGACAAGCGCATCAATCGCCTTTGCCAGTTCCCAATCTTTTTCGGTAATCTCGCGCTTAGCTGCGTGTGTCGTGAGCCAGAACTCAACAACGTTCCACTCGTTCTGCCAGCGCGGATGATGGTCTAATTGGTTGATAACTTCTGCGGTGCGTGCCATAAAATCCCACGCGTGTCGAAAATCTTCGAAAACAAATTGTTTGTATAGCCCGTGTTTTGTTTCATTCCACATGTATATATCCTATCATGGTCGGGGTGACAGGACTTGAACCTGCGACCTCACGGCCCCCAGCCGTACGCGCTACCAACTGCGCTACACCCCGATATTTCGTAAGTACATTACCTAGTGCTGGGCGCCAAACTGATTAAACCTGAAAAATTCCAGGTGGGGGCTCGCAAATAGCAACCACGGTTGCTATTATATGAAGCCCCCATATGATTAGTATTCAGATAATCATATGTTGGCACCCGCTCCGAAAAGCGGGCATACCCAGCCTTTATAGTATAACCTACGGTAGCAGATTCAGGACAGACTGATTGATATGTACAATGACGCTGCCAAAGCCACCGACCATAATGAGCCCTATGATAATAAAGAAGCCGTACGGCTCAATTTTTTGCATAAACTCCTGCAAAGGTTCAGGAGCGAAAGCATACAAGATTCGCGATCCATCTAGCGGAGGAATCGGTATCAGATTAAAGACGAACAGCGCCACGTTGAGTCCGACAAATAAATCCAACAATGCTCCCACGAAACCACTTGGCAAAGTAGCGTTATACACAAGCGACGTAATGATAGCCAAAGCCAGGTTAGATAACGGTCCTGCAGCAGCAATCAGTGCTGCGCCATATTCTTGGTACTTGACTTTGTAGGGGTTAAACGGCACGGGCTTTGCTGCCAATACCAAAAAACCAAAAACGAACCAGGCAACCGCAGGGAGCAATACCGTCGTGAATGGATCTATGTGCTTCAAGGGGTTGAGAGTAAGCCGACCTTCATCTTTTGCGGTGGCATCTCCGAGCTTATAGCCTACATAGGCGTGCATAAACTCATGCACAACCATCGCAATCAATATACATCCCATAACGGCAGCGAAGCCAATAAAACCAGATACTTCCATACTTCCATACAGTATACCAAGTTGGACGTTGACTTACGAGGATAAAAACTATACAATAACTCCTTGAATTAGGAGAAATATAATGCAGAAATGCGAACTTACCGGCAAGGGCAAGCAGTACGGCAGCAATGTCAGCTTTTCTCAGCGCCACACCAAGAAAGTCTGGAAACCAAATCTCCAGAACAAAACAGTCGAAGTAGACGGTAAAAAAGTGAAGCTTAAAATAAGCACGCAGGCTATCCGCACACTCAAGAAAAAGGGGCTTATTGCCTAACATCTTCCCTGTTACTACGCAAAAACGCGCCCTCAGTCTTGGGCGCGTTTTTTGTTATCTTTATGTCTTAAGATTTTTCAAGCATTACTAATTGTGTCGAGCTGGCCACTTCAGCGGGCTTGTACTGCAACTTCTTTGTAATTTCTTTTGGCTCCATGCCGATTGTCTTCAGGGCTTCATCAAGCGTCACCTGAGGAACTTCATACGCTAATTCCGAATCTGCATAGTGTGTCGGTACGACAAGCTTTGGTTCGACTTGCTTAATAATCTGGAGTGCACCCTCAGGATCAAGTGTGTAACCATGCCCTCCAACAGGAACGAGCATGATATCGACAAGTCCGATATCTTCGAGTTTAGCATCACTAATCTTAGGAAACACATGGCCTGTCACTAGGATTCGTACATCGCCTATCACGACCTTGTACATAACCGCTGTTCGCTCTGTTTCTGTATCCATATGAGCTCGAGATTGTAGACCTCGTATGTTCACTCGACTAACCTCATACTCACCTGGCATGTCTATGCACATTTTCGCGTGTTTGACTAAGGCTGGATGCGCTGAGGTGAACAAGCAGACGTCGCCTTCACGCACAACAGATTTTGCTCCCAGGCTTTCGAGATTGTCATCAAAGACAAGCCTAACTTGCTTAGTAGAGATAACGATGCAATTCGCACCATAGAACTGTATATCCATAAAACTCCAGTAATATCTTATATTTTAGGGGCTCGCATCTTACCGAGCACTCTTTATACTATAAACTACGGTACCCGAAACCGAAAATGGCTTGAGCCATCAGCTATGACTTATTCGTTCAGTAGCCCAGGTTTGTCAACAAGCACCTGCTTCTTTGAGCGCAGTACGTTTGAAATAAATCGGTCTTTTATCTGCATGCGATACTTGAACTCATCGAGAGTAAAGATTGTATAGCGTAGGTCTTTGCCCTCTTGCTGTTCAAGTTCGGTAACGTATTTTGATACAGCGTTGTGGTTGATACTACCAACAATCAATATATCTACACCACTCGTTTCGTCTCGGGTAAACTGGCCCAGGAAGCACGCAATCTCCACATTACCAAGCGCCTTTAGATCCGCTTTCTCTTCGTCCGTTTCTACCGTGATGGGTTCTTTCGCTATTTTTGCTGATGTCTTTGTTGATAGTTTGCGACGAGGCTTTACGTCACCAAATATCTCTTGAAGCGGCGCATAGTACTCATACTTTTGGTTAACTTCGTAATAAACCTTGTTGTTGCTGGTGTCGCTTGTGATAATACCAATGTTAAGCAGATTGGCGAGTTCCCGTCGCACTGAGTTGATTTGCTCTTCTATCTTGCGTGTTATTTCGCGTACATAGAATGAACGATTTGGATTACTATAAAAAAGCCGCAGCAGCTTCACGCGCGTCTTTGATCCGAATAGTTGTTCAACCATGCTGCATTCCTTCCTGTTCAAGTTTCTATATGCAGTATAGCAGCATTCGGTAGCTGTACAAAAATCTTAATTGTTCAAAAATGTTGTAACTAAATCTACGGCTTTACTTCTTGAACTTACCCATTGAATACTATTATTGCGCTTGAACCACGTTCGTTGCTTCCTGGCTAATTGGGTATTGCCCTGGATGATTCGTTGGCGGGTTAGGGCTAAATCTTGGCTACCCTCAAAGTACTCCCGCCATTCACGATAGCCAATCCCCTTCATCGGTTCAGCATTCCAGCCATACCGCTTTGCGAGTTCCCGTACCTCATCCTCTAGGCCATTCTTCAGCATGGCGTCCACGCGAGTTTCAATGCGTTGAGTTAGTTCACTACGCGGAATCCGCAAACCAAGTATGAGCGTTTCGTGCCTGAGCATCTTTTTTGTTGGTCGCTCGCCTCGATTCTCGATATGCCGACATACACGACGCCTATTGCGCACATCGATGCCCGCCAGGCTCAGGCCGAGTTCTTGGGCGTATTCAAGCAAAGCCTGCAGATCCATCGCATCAAGTTTTTTTCGTTCAATTGGATCGGGCTGCTCAAGAAAGCCATAATCGTACAGTACGCTATCAATATACAGGCCTGCCCCTCCTGCAAGTATCGGCAGTTTACCTCTGGAAAGTATATTTTCTATAGCCAGTTGAGCCTGGGCTTTAAACACCGCCACACTAAAACCCTCTGAGGGGCTAGCTACGTCTAACAGATGGTGCGGAATCTCTTCGCGGTCTGTTTTGCTAGGTTTAGCCGTACCGATATCAAACCCCGTGTACACTGTCCACGAGTCAGCACAGACTATTTCGCCACCAAACTGATGTGCAAGCTCCATGGCGAGCGCTGATTTGCCACTGGCGGTCTCACCTACAACCACAATGAGCGGTTTCGACTGCATCACGTCTCTGGTCCCTTATCTGGCCACCAGAGAAGCCGAGTGACATCTACGCACATATCTTCAGACACTTCCACGCCCTCCGCTTCAAGCACTTGCCTATGCCCATTTCTGCCCTCGGGGTAACCGCTCGCAAGCCCACCGTGCACATTGACTACTCGCTGCCACGGCAAGTCTGGGTTTCCAAAATGTGCAATTCCACCCACGATGCGTGCGGCTCGTGCATTGCCACATAATGCAGCAAGTTGCCCGTACGTCATCACTCTACCCCGTGGAATTTGCGCCACAATCGACTCTACCCGTTTCCGAAAACCACCGTCGCTTCCATGCATCGCCATACTAAGCCGCTCGTGCACGAAGCCCTTCAAGTACATCACCCCAGCTATGAACCCTCAGAACCCCATCCAGTGGCGAAGCCTGTGCATAGAGCTGGCGAATGTCAGTATGTACAATATGCCGCACCCCGACTTCTCGAGCTCCCAGGATGTGCTTTATGTCGTCATCGAAGACAAGACCCGCTCCTGCTGCCGCATACATGCCGGCTTTTGTATGAGTATAGTGGTGAGTTTGAGGGGGCTGGTCGTACGAGCCGTTGAACAACAGACCATTGAATACACCTGGGAAATATTCTTCCATGGTTGCGCGTGTGTTTGCTTCAGAAGCAGAAGGACGCGAAGTGCCTATGTAACAGCTGACTGCCCTACCCCATAATCCATGCTCCTGGATAGCCCGCACGACCTGGATAGCCCCTTCGGCTGGAGTAAAGTATTCGTGAAAATCGTGCCTTGACCAAAGTAAATTGCTCCGGGCATGCACAACATCCGGGGAGACGCCCATAAGCTCATCCCACCTTTCGGAATAAGGTACATTGGGGTTTGTGACCCAGCCCTCTTCTCTAAAAGCACGCGAAAAAGCCTCGGCTGAGTAAACAAGCGAGTCGTCAAAATCAAATACCGCCACTATTTCTCCAGTGCTCATCACTTGTACCATACCAGAGTTGTGGTTACTGATGCAACGGATTACAACGATGATTTGCTTACGCGAGTTTTGGCTTCGTTGGCCACCGTTCGCAAAAACTCATCCACTGTATAACTTTTAGCATCCTCACTCACCACTAAATCTTTACGGATGCGGGGCACCAATTCACCGCCGCCTATCTCTTTATCGCCAGCAACTATTACATATGGAACTTTCATAACCTCGGCAGCACGTATCTTCTTGCCCACAGATTCATTATTATCGTCTACTAGCATACGTAGCCCTAGTTCCTTACCTTGTTGCCGCAGCTTTTCTACAAAAGCGAGTGTATCTGCCTCTTGGTTTACGCTAATAATGCGTACCTGCTCCGGCGCACACCATATGGGGAACTTTCCGGCAGTGTGTTCGATGTATACAGACAGAAAACGCTCGAGCGATCCCATGGTGGCACAGTGAATCATGACAATCCGTTCGTCGTTGCTATCCTCGTTTGCGCAGGTCAGGTCAAAACCCTCTGGCTGATTAAAGTCAAACTGTATTGTCGCTACCTGATGCTCGCGACCAAGAGCATCCTTACCCAAAAAGTCGAACTTTGGCCCATAGAAGGCTGCATCGCCCTTCGCCTCGACAAAATCATCACCCACCTTCTCTTTCGCAATAGCACGGAGTGTGTTTTCTACATCCGACCACTGCTCATCTGTCCCCATGTATGCATCTTTGTTGTCTGGGTCATGCAAGCTCAAGCGCAATCGCAGCTCTATGCCCACAGCAGAATAAAACCGCTCCGTGATATCCCATAGCATCAGTACTTCGTCCTTTGCCTGGGATAAACGACAAAAGATATGCGCATCGTCCTGCGTAATACCGCGTACGCGGCTTAGGCCACCGAGCTCACCAGTTTGTTCGTCGCGATACACCATGGTTGTTTCGCGGTAACGGATAGGTAGGTCGCGGTAGCTACGAGGCTGCGAAGCGTAAATCTGGGTGTGATGCGGACAGTTCATCGGCTTCATAGCAAACTCGTGCCCTTCTCTGGTTGTGATGCGAAATAGCTCATCTTTGAACTTCGACCAGTGGCCAGAACGCTCATACAAGTCCTTTTTGGTAATGTGCGGAACAGACACCGCTTGGAACCCAGCCTCATCACGCAAATCTTGTACGAACATATCTAGTTCGTTCTTCAATGCCGTTCCTCTGGGCGTCCAGAGTGGCAGGCCCGCCCCTACCAAATCAGAAAATACAAACAAATCGAGCTCTTGTCCGAGCTTGCGGTGATCACGCTTCTTCGCCTCTTCGAGCATATCTAGGTATTGCCGTAGTTCTTTTGGCGTTTCAAATGCTACGCCATATATGCGCTGCATCTGAGGATTCGTTTCTTTGCCACGCCAGTAAGCTCCTGCCACGCGCATCAGCTTAAAAGCGCCCACTTTGTCTGTCGACTCAACATGAGGACCCCGACAAAGGTCTGTAAAATCTCCATTTCTATAGAAGGACACCTCAGTAATTGCCTGTGGCGCCGTTACGCCGCTTATTCCGGCGGGTAGGCCCATCATGGCAGCATTTAAATCCTTAGCAATAGTCGTACCTTCACGCTGCAGATCATTGAGTAGTTCCTCTTTGTAGGGCTGGCCGTACTTTCGAGCCCACTCAAGCGCCTCCAGGATGGGCATATCGAACTGCTCGAACGATTGTGCACTCCTAATAATTGCCTGCATTTTAGCCTCAATACGTGGAAAGTCCTCTTCGCTTATCTTTACATCACCTAGGTCTACATCGTAATAAAAACCATTCTCTACTACCGGGCCAACACCGAGCCGTACCTCTGGCCACAGATCCTGTATGGCAGTGGCCATAATGTGCGCCAGGCTATGTCTCATCGCGTAAAGTTTATCTTGTTTCTCGGCCATAGTGCGGTCTCCTTGCCATTAATTAACTAAATAAAAACACGCCGTCGAACATGTATATGTCCTCTAGCGCGCTCGGGTTCGGTTACTGACCGAAGGTTCCACCTAAGCTTTTACTCTTGCGACTGTGGTTATCGTACCCTGTCGCCACACCAACGAAGCTCCGTGGCTGGTTAGTCCACATCAATGCTCAATCTCACTCTATCACAAGTTAAGCTGCTTCGCCAACCAGCTCTGGACTTTCAAATAGTCGCTGCCAGCCTCTCGAAAGTCGAAACGCCTCCTCGGCAATGGGTGTCCCGTTGCCATCTAGCCAAGCTTGATATGTACGTAGTTCTCTAGCGTCGGTCGCGGCTACGGTTGCCTCTAGTAGTTCTGAATACTCTTTATCATATCGTTTAAGAGCCTCGTGACTATCTCGTACAATTTGTGCCTGTTCGGGCTGACTTTCTGACGCTACGTTTATAAGCACAGTTGCGGCTGCATGAATGCCGGCTTTGTCTTCGGTAGGCGTGCTTTGGCCTAAATACATTTGCATAGGCTGCATTACTTTGCGAGTAATAGCGACAGGCGCTTCAAGGCAGCGCTGAATCACTCTAGGTTCAGGGGACAAATCAAGACTTGCCACCCCAAACTTGCCCGATTTTGCAGCTAAATATTGACGCACCGAGAACAACAGCTCAGTCGGATTAAATGGAGCCAGGTCAAGATAATTTAGTGGCTCGCCGACTATCATAGAGGGGTACTGCCTAGCGATTCTTTCAAAATGCCCAATATACTGCTTGTCGACTTGGCCAGGACGTAGCAACAACACGTCCGACTCCGTATGCTCCTCTGCCCTAGCATAACAACCCGCCACCACTGCCCTCCTCTTCGCATCACGTATAGCCTGAAACCCTTCCCTAAATCTGGAGTCTTTGAAAATCACAAAAAAATCGACATCCCTGCGAATCTCCGCGCCACTCATTAACACCGTATCATGAACAATGCCTACCGATGATGCCGTTGAACCATAGACAGCACCAGCAAGAAGCGAATCAGACTCTTCTATCGCACCCAGGAGATACCTCGCTAGGCGCATATGATCACCTTGCTGTGGAATATGACCTAAGCTAACCTCTTGCGGTGAATAAACTACTCCCATATTGAGCCAATTTTAGCCTGAAGTAGTCAATATTGCGAGCATAAGAGTAACCAATACATAATAAAAACGCTTGGGTGTTCTCGCAATTGCACCCAAGCGTTATATTTCGTTCGGTTAAAACCTCTCGGCAAAACCTCACCTCGAAAGCTAGTATAGAGTACCTAGCATGATTTGGCTAGCCCCTTTTTGATTATTATTACTCCCTCCCTGTGGATAAGTGTACAGCCATGTTCCGAACACTTTACGTCATAAATGATATATGTCGCATATCCGGCGGCAGCGACTGTCATAGGTTTTTATGACAATAATTAGTAGCCCGCGTCCGCGGGGGCGATATCACCTGCGTGGAATCGGCCTATTTCACCACTAAAATACCCCTGCTTTCGGGGGTATTTTAGTGGTGGGCGATATAGGATAGCGCCCTTCGGACTTTTCCGTTGCGCCGTACTCTCTACCTTCGGTAGCTGCGCGCGTGCTCACTCTACCGAACCTCCGTTCGCTTCGCTCACTTAACGGTTCTCAAATTATACATTTACCAAATAAAATACCCCTTAGCAGGGGTGTTTTATTTGGTGGGCGATATAGGATTCGAACCTATCACCTCCACAACGTCAATGTGGCGCTCTAGCCAAATGAGCTAATCGCCCGAGGATAGCCAATGTCGACAAAGATACCTCTGTTGTCCACACATTTGCCCTGAGCGCCACAAGTGGCGGATCATTATGCACTCGCTTGCGCTCAGACAGGCCAAATGAGCTAATCGCCCGGATATCATCTATCTGTAAATAGGCTTCTGACACTATAACAGAAATGGGGTGTCCCAATCAAGCAGTAATATAGCGCGACTACCTCTGTTATAGTGCTTATGTATAACATCATTTGAGTTGACACGCAAACGCCGGAGTAGTACACTAATCCGGTTAATCGAGGTATTTTGGTGAGTACCAAACAACCAAGCTCATTACAGAGCTTTCAGTTGTTTTATGAAGAGCTTCCCAGCGTGAAACGAATTGTTCGAATCCGCCGGGTAAGAACCGCATAAACCATTCATAAGACAATGTCCCGGTCTTCCGCATAAGGAGACCGGGTTTTTTGTAGGTTTTCCACGCAAAACAATAGTTTTCCACTAGCGTTTTGTGCAGCGTTATGACAATATGTTGACATGGTATGCATATATTGTGGTGGTTCAACCTTCGTCACGAACTCTAGAGAACAAAAGCGACAGGGGCACGTATGGCGCCGGCGAACCTGTAAAACGTGCAATTCTATATTTACCACCGTAGAATCGGCTGATTTGTTTGCAAGTTTGAGGGTTAAGCACCCCGCAACACGCCATATCGAGCCTTTTAGTCGAGATAGGCTGTTTCTGAGCCTCATACAGGCGCTCGGACATCGTAGCGACGTCGTAGAGGCCGCTGATGCCCTAACAGCAACAACTATTGCCCAGTTGGTTAAATCTCATTCTGGGGCCTCTATTGAGGTCTCTGCTATACGCTCGGTAGCCCACACGGCTCTACTGCGCTTTGATAAGGTTGCCGCAATCTCGTATGCCGCCTATCATAGGGGTTAGCTAGAGCTTCGCCGCTCGCCCCGTTCCTGGAGCATCGGAAATAACTGCTTTCTCTGTAATATCAAACTTAGACATGTAACGCCCAAATAATAAACGCGTCTGCGAATACAATGCAGCGAACGAGTTAAATACAATGGTTGTCACCGGCAAGTACACCCACTGCAACACCATAAAAATGGTTCTGTGCCTTTTGTAGCGGATCGGCTTCTTCGGCAATGTCTTAAGGCACAAGAAAACACTTACAGAAGCAACCGCTAGAGCCACTGTTTGTACGTGGCTTACGATGATTGGTAGTTCCAAGGCCGCGTAACTCCCCGGATGGAACAAAACTGGGATAAAACCACCAAAGAGTACTAGTAGAGGGCCTACTGCCCAGGTCACGTGACCCTCAAGCAGACGCCATATCTTTCCAAGCAGATCATGTTTTGGAATCGTGTTTTTACGGAATAGGCCCATGTGAATAACATATGGCACATCCGAGGCACCGTAAGTCCAGCGTCGTATCTGAAGAAACTGCGCCTTGATTGTCTTAACATACGAATCGGAAAGAACTGCGTCTTGTGAAATAGGAAGATGGAGTGGAAGTACTCGGTAGTTACCTTCGAATCGAAAATATGAGCGCCAAAACTGATGGCCATCTTCAACAATGGTCCGAACACTCCAAAAGTCTGTCTGAATAAGCGCCGCCATTGGCTGCGCGTGTGAGGAAAAGTTCCGTAGAGCATGCGAGCGAAGCGAGGCAATCATATGAAAAATTGAGTTACCTGTTGCGAGTACGCGCATAGGGGCGGGCGCGTCCCAGATATTATTAGCAAAGAGCGCAACAGGTTGAAACGAACTGTGGACTGGGTCCTCGCACACAATGTACGCATAGCTTAGCGCTGTTAAATAGTGTTTATCGGGCCTGTTGTCGGAGTCTAGGGTTGTTACTAGAACTCGCAAAGGATCAATATTCCGCTCTTCTAGATATTTTTTGAGTTCACGGCCAGCATATGTAACATTTGCTCCCTTACCGAGAACTTCATCCGGAAGACGCGGATGCTTGATTGCCAATGCATCACGAAACTGTAGACCATATGTTTTCACAAGCTCCTCGGCACGAGCCTCGGTCTCTTCGCCTGCCCGTCCCTCATACGCCAAAATGAGGATAACTTGCTTCATGTTGTAATCAGAGGCAAGAAGTGCCTCTATGGTCGGTGCCAAAACTTCCCTAGATTCCTTGTAGGTAGCGATGATAACTGCGTGAATAAGCTCCTCTGGGGGCATCAGAAGTGGACGCTCTTTGGATCTGTCTATGGCGTAATGGTGCCATTTGGGTCGTTGTACCCTCTCCGGAACAGCACCCGCGGCAAGTTCTTGGAGCATTGCAGCCCACGGTAGCTGCTGGTGTTGTCGCATTGTTCGGTAGCCCTGGATCGCCCGAAAGCCCCCCGCTACACCACGCGCAAAATTTATGAGCACATAAACGAACATGAAGAATGCCGCAAGCCTTACGTCAATCAAGCTCAGCACAAAAGGCAACGCCAACATGCCCCAGCTTATTAGGCCTGGCACCATCTCTAGGAACCGGTAATGACCTTTTCGGTTTTTCTCTAGCGGAATCTCTATATCTGTCATGTTCTACCGTAAAATAAGCAGTGCATTGCTGACAATAATCAGGAGCGTTAGGAGCGGGATTGTTAATATCAGTACGCCCATGGAAAGCTCCCGCTTAATATGATAGGTATGGTATGCCAATAACACACTTATGCCAAGGATGACCACCGCGGCCACAATAAAGCTCATGATGTCCCAAAATACCCCCTGAGTGTAGCTATCTATCCCGAGTGATGCTCTGTAGGAGACAATGTAGTTAACGGTACCTTTACTTGCGTTCAATTTGAGTGATATAAGAACAACCGCCGCTAGCGCCAAAAATGCGTTCGTGCTTACCAGTAACAAAGCGCTGCGATCTTGAATAAAGTGTCTTTTGCCTGTCATAAATGCTGACGATTATTGTAACAGACTGAACGGTATAGCGTAAGGCTTAAGTTTGGCTTGTTCCCTATCTCCATGCGCACGAAAAACTCTACTACTTTGATGAAGCGTTTTTCGTGGTGCGGGTGGGGGGAGTCGACCTTGGCCTGTGGCCAACCCGGCTCCCATGGTCGCCGAGCTTCGGGCGGCTGACCGCCACTGGCGGTCGCGTTCGACTACTCGTCTCATACCAAACAAATAAGTCCTACTATCGGAAGACTTATTTGTTTGGTGCGGGTGGGGGGAGTCGAACCCCCGTCTCAGCCTTGGGAAGGCTATATAATGACCGTTATACGACACCCGCGTAACGAGACAAACCTCAGGTTTTTTCTCATCGCTTTGCTGCTCTTTTCCCTTAAATTGAAACGGCTTAATCGAAGTGAATTCGCTTAACCGGTCAATCTGTATTGAGCTTCAATCGCAAGTCAATGTTGCAGCCCCACATAATACTGAGCAACATAGTATGGAGCCACCTGCCAGGATCGAACTGGCGACCTACACGTTACGAATGTGTCGCTCTACCAACTGAGCTAAGGTGGCGTACGAGAGTAAAGTATACTGAGTTGGCTATCCCCTGACAAGAAACTCCTCAAAAAAGAAACTCGCACGGCGTATATGGAACGTGCAATCTTCTTGCTTGGTTGTGCCTAGCCCTTCTTTTTGTCGAGCTTATCCAATTTTGCCATATGGACTATCTGGTATACCACAAAAGCTGTGGCAAGCAGTGTGATAATTGCACCGAGGATAGCACCCCAGCCAAATACCAATTCGCTCTTACCTCGGAAAAGGCCTGTATGCCATGTTTGGGTTTGGAGTGATGCGCCGCCAACAATATACCCCACAATAGGATTGATGAACTCGTCGACGATGTCCTTAATTGCCGCACCCGCTGCAGTACCTATTGCCAAGCCTACGGCGAGGCCTACAACACCTTGCTCACGAACGAAATCCACAAAATCTTTTAGCTGTTTGCTTGCCATGGTTCAACCTCCTTTTAGTTCTTCGTATTCCGATTATAGCCTGGGAGTGTACACAATAGCTTAATAACGCCATTGTACAACATAGAGTAAATGAGTTTGGGGTTATTTAACGGAGCCGTTGAGTCTCAGGAGTTCATCAACCACCATAAGCCCAGCCTCTTCGACCAATTGATTACTAAGACCATTACCTAGGTGTATGAAACCCGTAGGCAATACTGGACTAGCATTTGATTCACTAGTGTGATGTAGAGCTCTATACATCACCTCGTTACAAACAAAGGCACCTGCATCATTACTTAGCTTGGTGGGGACACCAGCTGCTTGTAGCCTATTGTAGATATCGTCGAGTGGAAGCGTCGCTGCAATATTAACAGGTCCTTCGGGACGAATCCTTCCCACGGCCCGCACTCCTTCATTATCTGGAAACAAAATATTAAAGCGGCGATTTTTTGCTTGTTGTTCAAGCCGTACCTTCCCGCCAGCCGAAATACCAAACATAACAACAGCTGCAGGATTAATATCATCAATCGCTTCTATCAGCCGTTCGGCAGCTATATTACGAGCGGTTGGCAGGACAAGTGTCTCAACTAAATCTGAATATCTATTTTTGATGGCAGGAAGTGCAATCTCACTAGAGCGATTGGGGCGTTGCCGGTAGCCAAACCTGTCAAACCCAGTGACTAGAACTTTTTGTTTTTCGGACATAAGATAATACTATCATAAAAGTTATGTTTAGTCAATGTGACGGGTCCGACTGGATGGTTGCTTAAGCAACACGCAGTCACTGTGCTCGAAGTAAGCTTCTGTGCGCAGCTCCTTGGCGTCCGCCCCGGCTTCGCCGGTTCGTATCGCAGACATGTCTGCCCAAAGTAAAACCCCCAGACTTAGCTGGGGGTTTTACTTTGGCGGGCCCGACCGGATTCGAACCGGCGATCTTCTCCGTGACAGGGAGACGTGATAGGCCTCTTCACTACGAGCCCTCGCATATATGAGACAAAACAACAGAGGTAAGTCTAGCAAGGAAGACATCAAAAAGCAACTAGTTTGGTACTAGGGCTGTATTTATGTGCTGATAAAGCGTTTAGCTGGATTCTTCTTTTCGAGTGGCTGCAGATACGTTTGGATATCGTTGAAGTTAATCTGAATATGCGCAGCTTTGTATTTACCGTTGTCTGTAGATAGCAATTTCACTACCTCAAATGAGGTTGGCGTGGTAATAATATCCGACGTCTCGCCTACATTCATTTGTGCCAGCTGGCGCACTACTTGCGGCGACACCTCTTGGCTGCTCATCGTAATCGCTTGGTCGTTGTATTGACCCCCGTTGCCATTCGTGGAGGAATCGTCTGATTCCTGAGCGGCGAGCGTGGCAAAATCTGCTCCGCCCTTAAGTTGCAGCACCACATTTTGGGCTTTCGCATACGCGGCTGTATCGAGTTTGGCTGCAACCTTTTGTGCAAGTAGCTCTTGCTTGAGCTGGCGTCGCAGGTCATCTATCGACCAACCGAAGAACTTTTGCGTAACACTCGCAAGTTCATTGTTACCTTCTCCCAATTGGTTCTGCGTAAGCAAGGTTGCAATAGCATCATCTACATCGCTGCTGGACACACTTATATGATGCTCGGCCACAAGCTCCTTTACATAGGCAGCGTCAATGACATGCTGCAGAGCCTTTGGTCGATAGATATCAAGCTGGAATTTGCCAGAACTAGAGCTAAAGTCAACTTGTTGTTGTGTTTCGTAGTAGTGCATATAGCGACGCAGCTCAAAAAGGTAACTCTCGTAAGAGACCCAGCTCTTATCCGCCTTAGCAACAGGAAACGGTATTATCTGGGTCACTCTGTACATGAACAAAGAAGTGCTTTGGAATCTGTACAGACTAAGGCTCGCGTACACAAAGAAACCGATAATACCAAGGCCCAGGAGTGTTGTTGAGACCATTACAATACGGTGCTTGGAGTGCTCGAGCGGATATTTGTACTTACGAGCACCCTTGAGCACTATTTCTCGATGCTCAGCGATTGTTTCGTTTGTAATGCGGGGTGCGGTACTGAGAGCATCGGCAGCTTGTTGCTGTAAATCTGGTTTCCGAAACCGTTTCGCAACCTTTGGCAGCGCCTCTTTTATCTTTGGCGCGCTGGATAGTTTTGGCAATCGTATCTTCTTAGGCTTTTTCATACATAATTCCTTCTATTCGACTGCTATACTAGTCGCCGTTACACCATTATCACGCAATATCTCAAGTAAGTGCTTCTGTATCCTCGCGGGGTGGTGGATATAATGGATAAGCAAGTCCCCCACAAAAGTCTGCATCATTATCGTACCATATCCGAGCAGTGTCTCTTGAAGCCCCTTCACCTCATAATTCACCATCTGTATTTGGTTCAATCCCATGTCCACTACACTCCGGCTGAATAAACCACGCTGCGTGATTTGAATGAACCGCTGATTAGTCACGATGAATACACTAAAGTACCAGCTCATCCACGATGGGAAGAACAGTAATGCCGAGATTCCCATGCTTACCAGGAAGCTCAGGTAGAAAAAGGTCATCGTTGGGGGGTTCGTACTCTGTGCATACGTAAGAATAAGAGTATAGACCGGACCTACTAGCAGCCCAAGCGAACCAAAGACAAGCCCTTTGCGCATCACGATGGGGTGTTTACGAAAAACGTACAGCACTTCTTCGTCGTCAAATTGATCCTCAAAGTATCTGGCTTTGCTGCTAACTGTCCCTGCTTTTGCTTGTTCTGACATGGGTGTATTGTATCAAATTTATATAAGTTTGCGGGAAGTAATTGGTGCCCCCACCAGGATTCGAACCTAGAGCTTCTCCTTAGGACGGAGTCATTTTATCCATTGAACTATGGGGGCCTATTGAGTACATTATGTACTCAATATTTAAAGTGCTACTTACGCTTTGTGCTCGGCTGCGTGAACTGCTCGTGCACTGTCTGGTAATCATACAGTTCGCTATCGGCAAACCAATGAGCAATCTCTTGTTCGGCTTCTTCTTTTGTTGCAGAAGCGTGCACAATATTTGGCACGCCCAATCCAGCCCCTGCTGATTGTGCATAATTAACGTGAGCATAGTCGCCACGTATCGTACCTGGTAGCGCCGTCTTTGGTTGTGTGTCTCCCACCATTTTACGGACGAAATCAACTGTCTCTACACCCTGCAGAACCATGGCAATGACCGGGCTCAGTTGCATAGTAGACAGTTGGGCCTCAAATATTTCTGGCCCTTTACGCGTCTTGAGGGTACCAATTCCCTCATAGTGCTGGAAAAAGTGGTCGTAATCGGGTTGCAGCATTTTCATACCAACGATTTTAAACCCTGCTCGCTCAAAGCGCGTAAGCACCTCACCCACAATGCCACGCATAACAGCGTCCGGCTTAAATACTACTAGCGTTTTTTCCATGTATACTATTCCTTTCTTTGAGGCCATTGTAACAGATACGAAGCAAAAAGCCAACGTCGCACAATATGGTGATACAATAGGTATATATGTTATTCACAAAAGCAAAAACCGACTTTCTAGAGTATCTAGAAATTGAACAGAATAGGTCACAGAAAACAATCGCGAATTACGATCATTACCTCACGCGCTTGAGCGATTACGCTGGAGATATTACGGTCGATAACATTGACCAAGAGCTTGTGCGTAAGTGGCGTCTTTGGCTGAACCGCCTTGGTACAAACATGAGTGACGAACTCCAGAAATCGACACTAAATTATCACCTCATTGCACTACGTAGCTTTCTGAAGTTTTGTCACAAGCGCGGGATACAATGTATAGCCCCCGACACAATTGAACTGTCGCGCACCAATAGGCCGCAAGTCACATTCCTGAACGAGGATGAACTGAAGCGCCTCTTTGAGCAACCCGACCCAAACACGGTGGCGGGCTTACGCGATAGAGCTATTTTGGAGCTACTATTCAGCTCCGGCTTGCGTGTTTCTGAGCTAGTCGGACTAGACAAAGATCACATAAACCTCAAGCGGCGTGAATTCATGGTTCGTGGTAAGGGCCAGAAAGACCGGCCTATATTCATAAGCCAGGAGGCGGCGAAATGGATTCAGGAATACCTCGACAAACGCGCTGACACCATCAAGCCGCTCTTTATAAGATACGGAGGCCGTAAAACAGTAGACCGAACGGGTAATTATCATCGCCTGACGGCTCGGAGCGTACAACGACTTGTGGCGCGCTATGCCCTGCTTGCTGGTATCGTCAAACACGTTAGCCCACACACCATGCGCCACAGTTTTGCGACAAACCTACTTATGAACGGCGCCGACTTACGCTCAGTACAAGCCATGCTTGGGCACAGTAATATCTCTACTACGCAAATCTACACCCACGTTACCGACCCACAGCTTCGTGCCGTACACGAGAAGTTTCACCACATGTGATAAGTGAGAAGTCCTGTTATCTACCGAGGGGGTTACGGGCAGTTACTCTGGTAATAACCGCTGTAAGTTGAGAACTGTTTACATACACTGGCGGTAGATTGCACGGCACCTTCGGGGATAACACTACTATATTGTTGAAGAGGCACCGTGACCTGCACGCGCCTTAATACATCCTGGGCTTTACCCGTCGCATCAATGATTGCCTGGGCATCCTTAAAACTAATACCTCCACTAGCATTTGTGCCGTCAACCACGATTCGGGGGGAATCGTAGTATAACGTAGTAATACGTACGTAATACTGTGTGCTCTGGGCAGCCGCAGCGAGAGGGACTGTTGCTGTATACGTTCTATCAGTTGAATTATACTGTGCACCTACGATGATGCCTTTCGGGGAGCTAAAGTTAGTAATAGTTTGCGGAGAGCTCCCAGAAGCAAGGGGCTGCATGAAGAGAGAAATAGTATTATTGGCAAATGCAGTCGCAGAGCCACCACCACTACCCATCATTAGGTCAACCCGCAGTAAACCGAAGGCGCATGTATACGTGCTATCGTTCTTAGGAAACTGTGCTGATGTCTGGCAGCCACTATTCGAAGCTGTCTTACCCTGGGCAGCACTCCAGGTAAAAGTCAGTTGTGTGGGAGCGACTGCATTACCATCACTGTCTACTGGGTTAAGTGGAAATACTGATGAAGTCTGGGGATTAGCGTTGGTAACTATGCTTGGAACAGTCGGGTTTACCAATACGCAGGTATATCCTACCGAGGAGTCGCTGTTAAGCGAAGTGGCTGGATACGTAGTCCCATCGCAAGTATCTTGTGTGGCGACGCCCGTAGGAGTTAAGAAGTCCGCCTTCACTATAGTAGCTGCGGCATTCACTCCAGATTCTGCAGCGTAAAAGGCCTGCGTACTTAATTGTCTATCAAGTTGTTCTCGACGATTGCGATTCGTAACCTGAGTAAACCCTATAACGATGAGTGAGATAACGAGCATCATAATAATCGTTATCATAAAAGAGACGAGTCCGCGTTGATCTTTTTGAAGTGTATTGCTCATGGTTTAATCCTCATTGTACACGACCGTGTACTTATGTTCCTATCCTTTGCTCAACAACAGTGGTGAGAGTACTCGTTGCACAGAACTGCGAACCAGCCGTACTGCGACACCGTACATCGGTCACTGGCCAAAATGTCATCGCTCCACCAGTACAACTACCCGACTGAGATGGAGAACAGAGTAAATCATCCGCCCCCATCGCCACACTTACCGAAACTCTGTACAAATTACCCGCCGCTAACTTTTCAACGGCAAGATTGGTGAGGCGAAGATTCTTACCGAGCAACTGTGTACCACCCGTCGTTTTTGCAGCACAAACGCCAGTCATCGGTGCCATATAGAGTCCAGTTGAGACGGTGGGGTATAGCCCGCCCCTGCTATAAGTAAACGAGTAGCCCCCAGCACAGAAGAAATCCCCCGCAACGGTCGTAGGGGTTACCGGAGCGGAACCGAACTGTATCGCCTGGCTGATAGTATCGATTATGGTTCGGGTTGTGTTTTGAGTCGTGGAATCATTGACGCCTCTGTAGTAGCTGTTCGTAAAAGTCATCACCCCCAGTGTAATAACTGTCAGTATCACAGAAAATACAAGTGTAGCAACCATCAGTTCAATAATCGTAAAGCCCCGTTCCCGAAGATGCTGCGAATTGATAGTCATGGAGCCACCCTGTAGTACACCGTTACGTTTGCGTCCCCACCCGTTAGGCTGGACCAGGTTGCAGTAATGCTATATGTATTTGCTGAGACAGTTGGGTGCACGGTAAGGTCATAGGCAGCACCACCGTTCGTAACGTTGCACGCGGCATCACTTGCGTCTTTTCGTGTACCCGTATCATCGAAACAGCTATCCACAGTCGGCTTACTGGCTACTGCTCGCAGCAGTTCGACCTGTTTCTCGACCAGTTTCTGCGCATAGGCTTGTTCCTGCACCGCCTGATTGGTACGTACATTACGGCTTGTCAGCGCAAAGGCAGACGTAAGCACTAGACTCACAATTCCGGTTGCTATAAGCACTTCAATGATGGTATCGCCTCGTTCTGCACGAGAGGAGTTATCGTGAGCACGCAACAATTTTCTGGAATAAATCATGGACAACCAACCCCCGTTTTTATACTTGTCGTCACGCTTAAACCTGCACTTATATTGATAATAACGGATTGGTCTGTTCCGCCGCTGTTAAAACAATACTCCACACCGGATGAAGCAATTGGATACTGTACAGAACCACGCTTTGCTTCTTCATTAATATTATTAGCGTCAGTTTCGATTGAGCTCCAGTTTGAATACGTCGATAGGTTGAGTTGCTGAGACCCTCCGGTGTTACCCGATGCGCCCTGGAAGTTTCCAAAACTGCTCAAAAATGCTGTTGCAAATGGATTAGTAGTCCATGCACCAGGGTCTGCTCGCCGAGCCTTTACATACGTTAAACCATTTGGCAAAACTACCTTCTCTACTACTGGTGCACTAGGGTTAGCAGTGCTCGATGCGACCGCCGTTAACCGTGCCTCTTGTGGTGTTTTCACATCTTCCGAACCAATTGCTCTTCGTCCCGCTAACGGATAAACACCGTACGTATCAGCACTACCGTAGCTGCCCGAGCCGCCAAAAACTACCGTAGTACCGGCGAAAATACAGGCCTGGTTTTGGCCCTGACTTGTAGAACCAGCGCTAATCTGTAGTGGCGGTCCAGCTACAGCACAACTAAAGTTTCCGTTGTTGGGGTAATGACCGCTCGCGGTTTGATTGATAATTTGCTGGAGCCGTTGCTGCAGGTTACGCACACCAACCTGAAAATCCGTTCGACTCTGTCTGCCATTTATCATGAGAGCCGCAGACACAAAAAGTATGCCCGTAACCGCAAGGACGATAAGCGTCTCAATCATCGTAAACCCCTGTGCCGATATCGCGAGGCCACCCCTTTTCATATGGTCTCAGTATAGCATAAGCAGTGGACCAAGAAACCATAGGTTTTTTGATAGATTTACAGATTGAGAGTTACGACTTGCTGATACCAGTCAAGAATATTCCCCGCAAACAGCATAACCAAAAAGCAACCTGCCAACAGATACGGACCAAACGGTATGTGCTGTCTCATACCTTTTCTCCCCTTGAGCAGTAGGGGGAAACTCGCGAGTGTGCCGAGTAGTGACGCAAAGAACACCACAAGTAATGCGCGTACTGGTGAGCCGGCGATAAGCCCCAGCGCAATAACGAGCTTAACGTCACCACCTCCTATCCACTCTCCTTTCGAGACCTTATACAGCCCCCAAAACAGACCATAGACAACTGCCATCCCGGCTACTGGCTGCCACGCATCGCCAAAACTTCGCTGCCAAATCGCCAAAAGCACCACTTGTGCAGCAGCTAGACCGATAAGAGGAAACACTAGCTTATTCGGTAGCAAGAACCACTTCATGTCATACAGCGCAAGCGCCACGAAAAATACCGTAAATACTACAAAAAAACCGAATCTGATGACACCAACAGCATCAAAAGCTGGCCAGGCCACATATCCAAGCGTCAATAGCAGGCCCGTCAGTAGCTCTACAGCTGGATATTGCTGTGATATTGGTTGATGGCAGTATCGACAAAGACCACGCAACCACAGCCAGCTGAGAACCGGCACAAGGTCTTTTGCTGCCAACGTATGCCGACAATGTGGGCACATGCTACGTCCCTTCACAATTGAAAGGTCTTTTGCAAACATAACTGAAGGCTCTTTCTTTCTAGTTTGCTCATGAAGCCGCCACACAAGTGCGTTCACAAAACTCCCCAGTACAACTCCAAGCACAAATATAGCGATGATAATCATTACCGCTATAGTAGCACAAATAAGGCCCGCATGAAGCGGGCCTTATTGAGTCACGTCTAACGTCTATTCAAGACATTTCACAATTCTGCCAGATCCGCTTTCAGCAACGTATAATACTGCGATGCTGCGGTTTGAACCTGTTCCCGAGATGCCTGAAGCAGTTGCGTTACACTTTGCCCTGCTACCGGTAATTATTTGGACTGTACCAACAGCACTGGCAGTCGTTATCGGCGTAGCTCCCGCGTCAACCTGAACAGTCGCTATCGAACTGTCAACCTTCACTGTTTCAGTGTTTGACCCTGCTACACCCTGGATGGTTACCACGCCACTTGCTGGCGCAGCAGCAGCACTAGCAGCTGGCAGTGTACCATTGTTATTCGCAACGAAATTGTTTACACCGGTGAATACATTGTTTACGCTGGTGCTCAAAGCGTTATTACGACTGCTACGCTGCAGTGCTGGAACCGCCAAAAATACCACGACCATAATCAAACCAGCGATTGCGAGCACTATCAACACTTCGATGATAGTGAAGCCCCCTTGTTTACGTTGCTGAAGTTTCTTATACATACGCAAGTGCCCCTTTGCTTATTTAACGCTTATGTTCAGAATAATACGGCTTATTCACGTATTTTGCAATATGTTTTTAACCACCCGTAAAATTGCTATTCCCGGCAAGGCCATAGATTGGGAGTAGGACTGCGGCAACAACAATAAACGCAACTATTCCAAGTACCACCATCATAACTGGCTCGATAATGGAAGAGATATTTTCTACCTCTGTATCAACCTCTTTTTCGTAATAGTCGGCAACCTTGGCCATCATCTGCTCTATAGCGCCCGACTGCTCACCAATCCGTATCATATTGGGCACAAGCGGAAGGAAATTCGGGTCTTTATCTATGCTGTCTGCAAGGCTTTTGCCGCCCTTGACCTTTTCGGACGCCTGATTAATAGCACGCTGTATGTGCACATTGTTGACTGCCTGTCCGGTGATATGAAGCATTTGCAATAATGGCACACCACTTGCTACCAGCGTTGTACCTGTACGGGCGAAGCGAGCCATATATACCTTCATAAACAGTGGTCCGATAGGCCACGCCCGCATCTTAATCTTGTCTACAACTTCTTTGCCTGGGCCAGTTCGCGCCCATCTAGTCGTAAAGAAGGTTGCGAGCGCTATCACGAGAATCACTACCCACCAGAAGTGAATAGTGAAGTCAGATATAGCCAACATAATTCTTGTGATTAGTGGCAGCGATGCACCCTCAATACTATCGTAAATAGTCTTTACCTGCGGCAAAACCTTCACGACCATAAACCCGACTACCCCGACCATGACTAGAAGCACAACGAGCGGATAAATCATCGCACCACGAATCTTACTGTTTAGATCTGCTTCTTTCTCTTGCTGAATAGCCAGACGGTCAAGTGCTGCATCAAGCGTACCAGAAGACTCACCGGCCGCTATCAAGCTCAGGTACACCTGGTTGAATACTCTTGGGTGCCTGCCCATAGCAGCCGCAAGCGTACTACCAGCTTCTATATCACCAATTACTTGACTTAGTACTATTCTAAGAGGCTTGCTAGTGGCTTGCTGATTTACGCTACGCAATGCCTGCAACAGGGGTAGGCCGGCATTGATAAGCGTACTAAGCTGTCTACTAAACAGTACACGATCCTTAGCCTTTACCTTGCTCTTCCCCCCGAGTATGCTGAATTTCTCTATCTGCAACTTGATGTCTGTTGCAACGAGTCCTTCGTTGTTGATAAGTTTTGCCGCAGCCGCTTCACTATCCGCTTCAACGGTAGACTTCACGATTTTACCTGTTTGCGGATTTCGAGCTGTATATGTATATGTAAGCATTACTTAATCCCTCATAAGACGATCGAGTTCCTCGATATCAACAGCAAAGTTTCGTGCCTCATCATAGCTAATAGTTCCTGCGTGAATAAGCTGAACAAGCTGTTTATCCATGCTCTGCATACCAAACTCAGCGCCAGTTTGAATAACTGCATCAAGCTGGTGAGTCTTGCCCTCGCGAATGATGTTTCGCACTGCTGGAGTCGCTACTAAGATTTCTGCAGCAGCGATGCGACCGCCACCTATAGCAGGAATAAGTCGCTGGCTACAGATAGCCATCAGGATATTCGATAACTGAGCCCGTATCTGTGGTTGTTGGTGCGGCGGGAATACATCAACCATACGGTCGATACTCTGTGCGGCATTGTTCGTGTGTAGTGTTGCAAAGACTAAATGACCGGTTTCCGCAATGGTGATAGCACTCGCAATGGTTTCAAGGTCACGCATCTCACCGATGAGCACCACATCTGGATCCTCACGAAGAGAGCTGCGAAGCGCCGCACTGAACGAGTAGGTATCATAGTGAACTTCTCGCTGCACAATAACCGATTTTTTGCTCTTGTGTGTATATTCAATCGGATCTTCGATGGTGATGATATGCTTAGGCTGCTCCATGTTAATCTTATGGATAAGCGCGGCTAGGCTAGTTGATTTACCGGAGCCAGTTGGACCTGTTACTAGCACAAGCCCCCGAGGATACTCAGCAAATTTTCCGACAATTGGCGGTAAACCAAGCTGCTCTATACTGAGCATCTCGTTCGGGATAAGCCTGAGTGCAGCGGCCAGATTGCCACGTTCGTGAAATGCATTTACTCGAAATCGTCCTAGATCACCAAACGCAAAGCTAAAATCGAACTCTTTATCCTTGAGTAGAATTTGCTTTTGATCCTCGTCCAAAATTGCGAATATGAGCGTTTCGACACTCTCCTCGGTCAAGACGTCAGCTCCTGGCACGGATACGAGCGTACCATCAACACGCAGCATCGGCGGCAACCCAACCTGGAGATGTAAGTCCGAAGCCTTACGCTTGACGACTTCTTCTAGGAGTACTTCGATTCTTGGCTGTCCTTGTGTTGCCACCTTTTGCCTCTTTCTTGTTATGCGCTATTCGCCGAAGCGACACGATTTACTTCTTGCACGGTCGTTTGACCTGCGAGAGCTTTCATATATCCATCCTGTCGCATGCTTATCATGCCCTCGTGCTCCGCCTGCCTCTGAATATCTGAGCTGGTCGATCGTTTCAAGATGAGTTGCTGAATTTGCTCGCTCACATTGAAAACCTCGTAAAGTCCCATGCGCCCTTTATAACCACCTGGGGTTTCGGGACTATCTTTGCCCCTGGTTAAAGTATAAGCGGTATCACTGGCCAAAGGCAAGTCATCGTAGCCAAGATCTTTAGCGACTTCCGGTACATGTTCTTTGTCTGCGGGCAACAAGCTACCTAACGATTCCTGTATAGCAGCTGTCTCGACCATGTCTGATTGGTACTGTTCACTCTGTTTGCCAATGCGCCGCGCTAACCGTTGGCCAATAACAACGTGCACTGTACTTGCTATAAGGAACGGCTCTACGCCCATATCGAGCAATCGTGGCAGAATACCCGCCGCGCTATTTGTGTGTAAGGTACTAAACACAAGGTGGCCAGTCAAACTCGCCTGAACAGCCAGCTCGGCCGTTTCCCTATCGCGAATCTCGCCCACCATCACAATATCAGGATCCTGGCGCAGAATAGAACGCAGCCCACTTGCAAACGTTAACCCTATGTCCGCGTTAACCTGTATCTGGTTAACGCCCTCCATTTTGTACTCAACAGGATCTTCGAGAGTTACGATGTTAACTGCATCGGTTTTAACCTCTTGGAGTAACGCGTAAAGGCTAGTGGATTTTCCGGATCCGGTCGGCCCCGATGTCAATATCATACCGTTCGTACGCTTCAGCCCATCACGTATAGCCCTAAGGCTACGACCAGTGTAGCCCATGTCCTCGAGCTTGAAACTCGTACCCGACTTGTCGAGTAGACGTATCACAACTTGCTCGCCCCACACAACAGGACTGATAGCTATACGAAGATCAATGTCCTTGCCTGCAACGCTTATAGTAAACTCACCGTCTTGCGGGATACGATGCTCATCGATTTTTAGGTTAGACAAAATCTTAATACGCGACACAAGCGGTGGTTCAGTGCTCTTTGGTAGCATCATAATCTCGCGCAAAATACCGTCAATACGGCAGCGAATCTTAAGACTATCCTTCATCGGCTCGATATGGACATCACTGGCTCGATTCTTGGCGGCATATTCTAGAATGGTCGAAAGCGCCTTGCTAATTGGCGAATCTTGCACAATCGTCTTGATGCTATCTCTTTCTGCGGCCTTTTGTGCGGCCCTTTCCTGCCGGTCAGTGGTGTCTACCTTGATACCATCGCCCATTTGCCCTATTGCACTAACCAGCTTATCTGAGAGCTTCGCCTCGTACTGATGCAGGACCTGTCGTATGCCCTCTTCGCTCGCAGAGTATACCTTCAAAGGGCGTCCTATGCGATTGCTCAGGAAGTCAACTGCTTGTACATTATCAGCATCCAGCATAGCCACAACTAGGCGATGTTGCATCTCACCTAGTGGCACCGCCATGTACCGCTCGGCTACGTCTTGCGGCAGTAGTTCAAGCACCTTGGTGTCAATCTTTGCTTCTAACAAGTTAACGTAGGGAACCTTCGACACCTGAGCAATAGTCTTTGTTAGCTGCTCATTTGTGACCTTACCACTCGTAACCAAGAGGCCGAAAAGTGGTGTACCGGTGTCTTTTGATTGCTTCTTAAGTTCAGCCAAATCGGCACGGGTTAACACCTTGCCTTCGGCAAGCTTATCCTCGACCTGCGTTTGGGCGGTTGCAGATAATACGCTCACAGCACCCCCTTACTGACTTGGGCTATTAAAGGGGTTTTGGTTGGTGTCTGTACCAAGCTGAGCCTCGACGGTCGGATTAACACTGTTCGAGTTAAAGTAACGAGAATCAGGTAGATTGAATTCGGTTGAGATTTTATCAACAACTTCAACATGTTGTTGCCTATTCTCTGGTGTAACAAATATTTTTCCCGACAGTACTAAGGATATTATGGCGCTCAAAAAAGCAACGACGATAATTAGGGCTATATCTTTCTGCTTCATTGCACAACCTTCGTATTAATATTGAGCGCCTTGGCCGGCTGATAATATGTTCGTGCATCAACAGCTAGGGTCAAGTTATTCTGATCACCTGATAAATCAAATGTTGTGATCTGTATGGGTCGAGTAGATCGCTCAAAGACGCCTATAACGTTTTTGATGCCATCGTAATTTGATGCTATTGAGAGCTGGAATGGGATTTCAATGGGCTCAGGAGTTGTACTTGATTGATTTGTAGACTGCGCAACCTCATCATCCGTACCGGCAATAGTATTTATTTTTACGTTTTGCCCCGATAGTAATGCTTCTAGGCTCGTTGTGAGCGCCGGGAAATCATAGGCGCTTGGTAGCGCGTCGAGCACTATTTTGGAGTTGCTGCCATCTTTCTGGCTAGTGCCATCTGGGTTACCACCAATTGCATTCAGTGTAGTGGAGTTAAACGCGTCGTACGACTTATTAAGAGTCTTGACAGCACTAAGATCTGCTTTGAGTTGATTCACGGCATCACGCTTGGCACTAATGACACGATTTTGATAGCCTGCCTGCCCAATGAGAGTTTTGGTGGCTACGAGTGAGAATACGGCCAAGAAAGCAGCCACGCTCACTACAACCACCACTGCGGTGTTCGCTTTGTCAATGAGAGCTCGTTTTGTTGAAGGTCTATTTACCATTACGCTAATTCCCCGCCTGAAATACATTTGTTTGATCTGCAGATGCCGTACTCGGCACGACTAACTTTACGGTGTCCGTAGCTCGGAATATGACCGGATCAAAATTGAGCGTAATAGTAAACGTTGCTCCCTTATCGTCTCGCCCGAAGTTCGCGAGTACAACATTGCTGAAAGCACTCGTTTGAGTTGTACTCTCATCTGTCGTGTAGTAGGTCGCTTTCAAGGTGTCGGTGTAGAGACTCACTACATCAAGTGAGGGCGCTGTGCCGCCAATTGACATCCTGTTTTCGGTAAAGTCAACGGTCAGCTTGTTTAGGTTGGCCTGCGCTGGTGTTATCTGGGAAATATAATCAAACAGCCTACTCGTAACGGGCTTACCATCGTGAAGCGATGTGAGCGTGTTTAGTTGATTCTGCACGGTCAATATTCTGCTGAGGTCTTTGGTGCTCTTGAGCTGCTTGCTGTATGTACTAATATCCTTGTTGAGGTCGCTCAAACTCTTCTTTTGCACGACATTTACGACGAAAAGGGATATCACAAGCACCACTATAGCTGTGGTACCGACCACAATCGATATGAACGTCATAAGATGCTTAGTGCGCTGTGCTTTGACGTATTCTAGCTTTACGTTAGGCAGAAGGTTAAACTGAACCATTACTCGTTCCTCTCCGCCAGACCAACGGCCACACCAAACTGATTTGATACTGCAAGCAATTCGTTCTGCCGATCACCTGCAAACGAAACGTTCCGCCAAGCATTTCCAATCTCGACATTCACACCAAATTTATTTGCAAGATATAGTGGAAATTCAGGTATAGTCGAGGCGCCGCCTGTAACAATCATGCGCTCAATCGGCTGATCGGGATAACGCGTTTGAAAGAATTTAATCGTCTTATCAATCTCACCTACAAGCAAATCGACGGTACCGATGATTGCCTGGAAGACTTGTCCTTCTAGCTTTTCCTTGCTCACCCCAAACTTGTACACAAATTGTCTAGCCTGCTTCTCGTCTATATTTAGGTTTTGCATCGCCGAACGAACAATAGCTTCAGCTCCGGTAGGTATAGATCTCGTAAGGTGAGGTGCTTCTTGCATGGTGATGACGATATCACTGCTGAGCTGGCCAATATCAATGACTAGCTGTGGCGCGACGGTGCCTGCCGGAACAAGTGCCCGTGCCAATGCAAGACTATCCGGCTCAAATGCAACAACGTTAAGTCCAATCGATTCAATCATATCGAGCCGAGATTCAACAAAACTGTTCGCAACACTGCTTAGTAGCACCTCTTGTTTTGTTTTGTCTTTTGGCGAGTCTCCTATGATAGCCCAGTCTATTTTGCTCTCTGCTGGTGGCGTCGGTATAAGAGAATCTGCCTGGTACAGCAGCGCCTTGCCAAGCTCGTTTTGCGGAATACGATCAAAATCCACTACCGTCGTAAAAACCCTACTACTTGGCAGTCCAACTGCAACATTCTTGGTTGATAGCTTTGCCTCAGCGACGAGGTTCGAAAGCACCTGAGCAAGTTTCTGCTGGTCTGATTTGCTGTCACTTTGGGCTAATTTTACGTCAATCGGCACATACGCATACTTTACAAGGCTTCGCGTCGGTCCAGATCCCCGGAGTTCTACCACCCGGATACCCGTTGTACCGATGTCTAGGCCGAAAAACGATGATACCCCACTCAATATACTCATATTGTCTCGATTATAGCATGAGCGTTATACATCACCGCAAGCGTATTTTGATTTTCATTGGTTGAATGCCCTGCCACTAAACTCACATCACCCCCTACAATATAGGTGGCAAGCTGACGTAAGAGTTGTAGATGGTGCTTGAGCTACCAGAAGTTGTAGTGGCAGGTGCGAGCCAGACTTCTGGACTGTAGAAGAAGTTCTCGGCTGGAGCTGCGGGTACACCTGGACTGGCGCGTAATGAGCCGTAAGAACGGTTTAGGACAAGCTTGTTGGCAGTCACAGCACCATAGACAGTGAGTGGGTGGTTACAGGTGTTGTAGTCGGTGGTCACAGCCCCACTAGCCGTAGCGCAGCTGTAGAAATTGCCCTTTCCAGAACCCCCAGCATAAAACACGCCATGGACTTCGGTAACAGCACTGTTAACGTATATGTTACCATTCTGCACAATGACAGTCAGTCGAGGAATTTGGTTCAAATTACCATACGCATACTTTATGCCGCCCGCACCTCCATTATCGATGTACAGGTTACCAGAGGTTAGTATAATGGTAACGTTTTTGCCAGCCGGTACGGTACCAGAGAGCGTGATGTCACCAGCATGCGTATACACGCCGTCTAGACTAGCTAGATTACCAGCACCAAGCGCTGACGCACTAGCCGTAGAGACAGTTGGCATCGTATTGCCAGCATCATATCCACCACCATACTTCGTACCACCCGTAGCCGTATTAGCGAAGGCCAGGCTACTCGGGTTGCTACCTAATCCGGCACCTGTAACGAAGCTCGTGATATCACCGCTCGCAAGGGCAGCCAACTGACTACCGGCACCGGCATAGTCTTCACCCACGTTATCCGTATTCCAAGATATAATATCTTCCGGCCCATTGGTGCTATCACCGTCACCAGCGGAAATATCACCGCCGGTTACAGAGAAGTACGGGTGGTAAGCAGCGTAAATAGTGCCTGGGCAATTCTGACTACCATACGCAGAGCTTATACCCCATTGCACCGGCTGTGCGCCTGCGCTTGATATATTCACATTGTTAACTGTTAGTGTATATCCCGTCGACGAACTACTGACAACAACCGAAGCACCGCTATACGTCGTTGTACCTATGAGAACCGAGAAAGTTGGTCCGGCATTAGCGTTGATGGCCGCTGCGCTGTTCGTATTAAGCTGGCCCGTAAATGTAAACTGCTGGCCAGGTTCAACAGCAGGTGGCGTAAAGGTACCACAGCTGATTGCCGGATGATTGATTTTAATGCATATAGCCGTGCTTCTGCCGTTGCGATCGCCTCTAGAGCTGGACGGGTCAAATGCAACTGTTCCACATATATAGTTTGCGCCCTGGTTGGCGGGTACAGCGATATTCTGAGTTATATTAGAAATCTTCCCGCGGGGAGCCAACATAGCTGACTTATTGGCAACGGTAGAAATCTCGCCACTATACGCTCCGCTTGCCGTCTTTGAGGGGCTAGAGGTATTGCTATAAAAATAGCGCGGACCATACTGGAAGCTGGCTGTACCCCCTTCATTATTATTGCTAATGATGCTCGTAAAAGTCACTGGCTGCCCAGGATATACATTAGAAACACTGCGACTCGTACTACCCGTTAACCTCCAGTTTGGGGGTGGCGGTTCTCTGTATGTAAGTGTTACTGTGCGAGTATAGCCGTTGATAGCCTGGAACGTCTTAACCTCCCAAGTACCTCCACTACGTGCTCCAGACGGAGTTCCTACTCCCGTAGCATGATACCAACGCTCATTTCCAAGACCATATTGTGACGCATCACAGTCAAGCGCCCATCTAGGACCATAGCCATCACTTCTTGTTGAAGTATTCGAGTACCCAAGTACAATATTTCGACCATCGCCACACCCGGAATTGTATTGCTGGAACGCCATGTCATTACCTGCTGGGTAACTACCCCTGTGCATATCAGAGCTATCAAGCCATACTATGTTCAGTGGGTCAGTATCGGGGCGACCATCGTCAGTCCAAACCCGCACCATTGAATCGTTAGCGGCATGTAGCCCGCCCGAGGAATCAAACCAATAGACCTCAACCAATAGACCGGCGTAACTAGTATGCCTGGTGGTATCCACTCCGCATCCTGTTGAGCCTCTATATGGAGCACTGGCGTCATCGGCATATACTTTTCCTCCCATAAGCTGCAACACAAATAAACAGAGCGCAGTGCAGAGCGCTAGAAGGATTTTATGTTTCCAAGACCATTGCCGTGTCACTACACATGCGCTCATTCTAGACCCCTATACTCAACCCTGAGCTTGTCAGCTGATTGCTGTAGCTTCTCCCAACATTCAGAATTACCCGCTTTCGTAATATAGATTATATAGTAGTAGGTATTCACCCTATTTTTAGAGGTTTCAGTAGCATAATCCCGGCCAACTTGTACGGCATTTAGGCCAGCTTTGCCCGCTGCATCGTACGCCGCCAGCTTCATATCCTCGAACGGGATTGCCGAAAACGGCGTAGCCGTGCCTCCAACCTTGCGACTAAGAGTTGCGCCTGCTTGGTTATGATAACCAAGCCTCGTATCTACTGTTATCTCCTTATACGCTTGTTCGGGACTAATTTCGCCATTTTTCAACATTGCATAATATTTATCTGCTTGGCTTTTAGCATATTCTTTGTCCTGTGCAATAAGCGTCTCGTTACCAGTGTTAGCGAGCGCGTAATCAGAGCTTGTCTGGATAAGGTTTCCGAAATAGAACACGTAGACATACCCCTTAGCGCTTAACTCAGGGTATTGCGTGTTTGTCCCCGCCATCTTGGCGTTGAACGCCTGGTTTCGAACAGTCAGTTTTTGCCACTCGTTAAATTCATTCATACTTTTAGAATCTGGGAATAATAGTACGCGAGTTTTTTCTAGGTCGGAATCATTCAAACTCAAGTCTAACTTCCTGGCAGCCACTTCCAGCTTATACATATCATATGCCTGTTCGGCGGCATCTTTTTCGCTTACGCCCACACTAACAGGATATTTTATAAGAGTACGTATATCATCTTGAGTATACTTAGTGCCTTCTATAGTAAACGCAACCTCTGGCTGGTCAGATGCAGTGTTTCGCCACCACAGTACGCCTGTAGTAGTACCCGCTACTAGTGATAGAGCAAGCACAGCCATGAGCAATTTGCCCGTCCATCGGCGGAATAAGCTACGCCCTTGCATCACAACCATTTCTCCAGCGGCGTCTGGGCTAGAGTGAGTAGTATTTGACTTCCGTTTACTATGCATAATACTTGTGCTAATAATAGCATGGTACCCTGCTGCGTGCTACCAAAACATACTAAGCATAAGCGATTTTTAAATAAAAAAATAACGCACTTCTAGTGCGCTTCTTTGTTTCTATATTTGAGATATTATCGTCGTTTCCTTTCAGGCTATCCTGATTGGAAAACAACGTCAGACTGCAAAACCGTATATCTACAGAGTAGACACACGGTTTTGCAGTCTGACGTTGTAAATGAACGAGCACATATGGGTTATGTGTGACGCTAGCCGGAACTATAAAGTAGCTCTACGGTAGTACCACCCCTGATACGTACTGATCAGGCATATTTTAACAATTTATGTGCTAAAAGTCAATGAAATCTGTCGTAACCATATCCACCCACCATACATCCTGCACACTTTCATTAAAATGGAAGGAGTGAAGATGAGGTACAGAAAGATGAGCGAGA
>Ga0172381_10000454_pt1 | contig 49412 bp, 84 predicted proteins | sample Leawel6488metaG_FD_119754 | JGI IMG/M metagenome (GOLD analysis project Ga0172381, IMG submission 119754) | Leachate microbial communities from a municipal landfill in Southern Ontario, Canada - Leachate well 64-88 metaG | ecosystem: Engineered > Solid waste > Landfill > Unclassified | place... | reverse complement strand
TTGTAGAACTTTATAAAGCTCATACCGATGTCAGCACCTAAAGGATTATTTAAAAAGTATCTGAATGATATTTTTATTGAAACAGGAACCTTTAAGGGCGATGGAGTTCAAATGGCAATCGAAGCGGGATTTCAATATATTTATTCTATTGAGTTAAGTGATTTATTATACCAAAAGTGTTTGGAGCGATTTAGTAATATGGATGGTGTTCTTTTAATACAGGGCGATTCATCTAATAAACTGCCAGAACTTTTATCTCATCTAAATGCAACTGTTACTTTTTGGCTTGACGGTCATTATTCCGGCATTCTCGAAGGTGAACAAACGGCATTAGGCGAAGTCAATTCACCACTTATGGCAGAACTTGAGGCAATAAAGAATCATCATATTAAAACACACACTATTTTAATTGATGACCTGCGAGGGTGGAAGAAAGAGACACACGGATTTGATGTTCAGGATCTGATGAATAAAATCATTGAGATAAATCCCGACTATGTTTTTACTTTTGATGATGGTTATGATTACGAATTGAATATTACTTATCCGAACGATATACTTGTAGCAAGATGCTTATAGATTTGAATTACATCATAAACGAGTTTGTCCTTGACATAAAAGGCGTGCTTCACATAGGAGCACATACAGGAGAGGAATATCCAATCTATGTAGAGAATGGCATAACCCGGATGATATTCTTTGAACCGGTACGATCAAATTTCGAGAAACTTATTGAAGATTTACCTGTAAACATTGAAACCTATAATATGGCACTTGGAAACGAGACAGGCACAAAAGATATGTTTATTGAGACAGCAAACCAGGGAATGAGTTGTTCACTTCTGGAGCCGGGACATCACTTAATACAATATCCTGGGATATCATTCCCAAAGAAAGAGAAAGTTGATATTGATAAGCTCGATAATATATCATTTGATCGGGCAAAGTTCAATATGATTAATATTGATGTTCAGGGATATGAACTGGAGGTTTTCAAAGGTGCAACTGAAACGCTAAAAACAATAGATTACATTTATACCGAAGTTAATTTTGTTGAGATGTATAAAAATTGTTGCATCATTGAAGAACTTGACGCATTTTTGAAAGACTTTGGATTTGAAAGAGTATTAACCGATGCATCACCGAAAACATGGGGAGATGCTTTATATATAAAACAATGATAACATTCCGAAATGAATGGTTTTCAAACAGACCAAAAGCAAACGTTAAAGGAGATATAACCTTTGGTAATATTCTATTTTTCATCGCTGGCACAATAGGCATTGCCATAAAGAACGGTTATGAATATGGTTTTCCTGAATGGCATAACTCAGAATACTTTGTTAATCCTTTGCCACAAGTAAAATCAGGCAGTTACACAAAGATAGAAATTCCAGAAGGTGATTTTTGGGGGTTTAATGTGCCGGACAATAGTTCTATCTTTGGTTATATGCAGTCAGAAAAGTATTTTGAACATTGCAGTGATTTGATACGTCATTATTTCACCCTCAAAGATATGGGAGAAACATACAAAGACTGCGTTTTAATTCATTGTCGTAATTATGCCCCGATTCATCTCGCAATAGGATTCACAAATATGAGTCATGATTATTACATGCAAGCTCTTAAACACTTACCAGATCGTAGGATTATAGTAATCACGGATAACATCGAAGAGGCACGTAAAACAATCGGCCTGGATTGTGAATATATCAGCAATACACCTATCGAAGATTTCTATCAGTTAGCTCATGCCGAATACCTGATTGGGTCAAATAGTACTTTTGGATGGTGGGGAGCGTGGTTATCGGGTGCAAAAGCTGTTTTTCCCGCTGATTGGTTTCCTCATTTGCCCGTTTCGACTCGTGATGTTAATTGTAAACAATGGACTGTAATATAAATTTGATTGTGATAAACTTAATGATTAAATTTGCAACAAATTTACTGATATGATACGCTGTAAGAAAGGTAAATGTACGGTTTACTCAAAAAAAGGAAAGAAATTAAGCAAGCCAATGAGTAAGAAGGCCGCCAAAAAAAGACTTCACGAAATTGAATTCTTCAAACACAAAGACAATGGCTAAAATAACTAAAGGAGCAAAAGGCAAGATCGGGCAAAAGGTAAAAACCGAAGGTGGTTCTTTTGTTCATGAACGACAGGTAGCGCCGAAAGAGGGGTGTCGTTATATCACAAAGAAAACAAAGTCAGGAAAAGAACTGCGAATAATGTATTGCGGTAAAAAAGGCAAATTGCAATCTGTTTTAACACCGATAAAGAAAAAGAAGTAAATGGCAGAAGAAACAGAAGATATTGAATTAACTGATAAGCAGGAAAAGTTTTGTTATGAATACTGTTTTGATCTGAATGCAACTCAGGCAGCGATAAGAGCCGGTTATTCAGAAAATACAGCTCGATCTATTGCGTCAACATTATTGACAAAAGTGAACATTCAGGAAAAAATAAAGAAAATGCAAGATAATCTTGCAGAGACAGCCGGGTTAAGTCGGTTAAAAGTTATCTCAGAACATATGAAGATAGCTTTTTCTTCAATAGCCAATTTACATAATACCTGGATTGACAGAAAGGATTTTGAACTATTAACAGAAGATCAGAAAGCTTGTATTGCGGAGATTGACACAAAGATCAGAACAGAATATGAGTACGACCCTAAAACCGAGGGTAAAAAACCTATCCAGGTAGAATACGTAAAAATAAAACTTTACGATAAGCAAAAAGCCCTCGATTCTATTTCAAAGATGTTGGGCTATGATGCGCCGATAAAAATTGATGGTATTTTGAATATTCCACAATTGCCGGAAATCATAATAAAATGAGTGTAATTCAAGAGACATCTAAACCTCAAAAAGCAATATTACAAAGTACTGCCGGATTAAATTTATTTATGACCGGAACAGGAGGGGGTAAAACTTTTGTAGGAGGTATTTTATCTTATAATTTCGTAAAACATTTTCCAGAGGTAAGGGGTGGTATATTTGCCAATACTTTTGATCAGCTGAATACCTCGACTCTTTTTCGTATTCGCGAATATTGGACATCAATAGGGGTAACAGAGTGGAGTAAAGAGAATCCCTTAGGTCAATATGTTTCAGGAAAAGAACCCCCTGTAAGCTGGACGAATTGCAAGCGTAATTTTGAAAGGTTCAATAATATTATTTCTTTTTGTAATGGAGGTTTAATATTTACTGGTTCACTTGAGAATTATTGGGCACATTCAGGAAAGGAAATGGGATGGTGTTTGCTCGACGAAACAAAGGACACGGCCGAAGAGGCGTTAAAAGAGGTTATTATTACCAGGCTAAGACAGCCGGGAATGTATATCGTAAATGGCAAAGCAATTGATGAAGGAAATCAATCGCAACAATGGAATCCCCTTTATTGCCTTACATCACCAGCTAAGACTGATTGGTTAGGCATTCTTTTTGAGCTCGACAGTTTTGCTGAAGAGATTACACAAAAGATATTTTCAAAGACAGAGTTTTTTGAAAGAGAGTTTAATGATAAAAAAGTGGTAATCGGATCCACTTATCATAATGTAAAAAACGTAGGTGAAAATTACATAAATAAAATCTTTGCTACTAATTCAGAAGAAAGAGCCAGGGCATTAGTTTATGGCAATCCTTTTTCTATTCTTGGTGGTGAATATTATTCATCATTTAATCGATTAGAACATGTTGAACCATGTAAATACGATCAGAATAAACCTATTCACATATCCTTCGACCAAAACTCAGTGCCTTATAATTCCGCAGTTATATCACAATTTGAACTTAAAGACGGTATTTGGTGGATAAGATACATAGATGAGATTGCACTCGAAAACCCACGCAACTCAACAGAAGAAGTATGTGAAGAGTTCGCAATGCGTTATCCACATCATAAAGCAGGACTTTATTATTACGGTGATGCATCCGGTCACGCACGATCAACAATGAGCAAAGAGTTTAAACATCATTACCAGGTTGTTGAATTTAAGTTAAGAAAGTATCTTGTTTCCGGCAGCGACAGAACATTAGTAAGTAATCCATTAATTTTGAAACGTCGTGATTTTATAAATCGTATCTTTGAAAATAAATTACCGATAAGAATAAGGATTGATGAAAGTTGCAAACATATGATAAACGACTTCATGTATTGTAAACAGGCGGCAGATGGGACAAAGGATAAACATATTGTCACCGATAAGCTCACAGGTGATAAATATCAGAAATACGGGCATGTTTCGGATGCAACTGAGTATCAGATAGTTGAGGCTTTTAGAAACTTATATGATGCATAATTAATAAGCATAACAATGGATAAAGAACTTGGATTAATCACACTGACAAAGATTGTCAAAGATAATATAAAACACCAGGACTATGAGCGAGTGACAAAACTTGCAGATACGTATTATAAAATGATCTCCGGTGATGGTATCTGTGATCTATTACATCAGATAACTAAACGAGAGACAAAGGAAGAGTTTGAGATGCGAAAAGCAATAACCAACTCGGTAATCCCTCCGACACTCGCATCAACTAAGTTACCTTTCCAAAAGGCTGTAAGAACAAAAGCACTATCTCGTAAAATAGATTGGGAGAATGGAGGCAATGAGAATTTAAAGGCCGAATTGGACAAGATTATTGGTAAATATTGGGGTGATGCATCACTTGAAAAGTTCTTTGAATATGCGTTTGTTGATTATAACTATATTGATCCTAACGCTTTTCTTATTACTGAGTTTGATGAATTCGACCCGAAGAAAGAGAAAGCTAAACCTTATCCGTTTGTTGCCACATCGACACAATGCATAATGTTTGATATGCATAATAACATACTTGATTATCTTGTTGTTGAACTACCGATAAAATATAAGACTGAGGATGGTGACAAAGATGGCAGTAAATACACTATCTATCTGGGCAATGATACAATTCAGTTTGTACAGGTAGAAAGCAATAAAGGACTTGGCGAAGAGGTCATTACTATCGAGATTAATAATAACTATTATGTTGTTCAATACTTCATCCCTGGTGATAAGAAAGTCCCAGCACGAAGATTTGGCTATAAGCGTGACGCACAAACACAAGGAAGAACTTTTGTAAGTTGTTTTCATGATGTCATCCCTTATCTGAATAAAACTTTAAAGATTGACAGTGAACTCGATTTGTCAACTGCAATGACGGCTTTTCCTCAAAGATTTATGTATGTTGATCCCTGCCCGGAATGCCATAAAGGCACCATGCCGGACGGTTCGACTTGTAAGGCTTGCGGTGGCACTGGCAAGCGTGCACCTCACAGCTCTACTATGGACATTATCACAGTTGATATGCCACGTGTTGCGGATGATATGATTGATCTTGAAAAGATGCTTGTTTACAAAGCACCTCCAATTGAATTACTTACTTTTCAAAAAGATTATATTGCAGACCTGAAGGCGAGTGTATTTCTTGGGATGTTCAATAAAGAGTTATTAACACGTAATGAGCTTGTAAACACTGCAACCGAGGTAAATATCACTGAGGACAATATGAATGATACCCTACATCCTTTTGCACAGGCACTTTCAACAATGTGGGTTTCTACTGTCTGGGATATTGCGACATTTACAGACTTCAATAAATCGGGTGACATAATCCTGCAACATCAATATCCTAATGACTTTAAATTTAAGTCCCTTACTGATCTTATGGGAGAACTCACAGCAGCTAAAACAGCCAATGCCTCTACTTCAACTATTGCAGCTATCGAAGATGACATTAACGAGAAGTTATATGCTGACCGTCCCGAAGAACTGAAGATAATACGCATAAAGAACGCATTTAACCCATTCAGAGGCTACAATGAGGAAAATATAAGGCTTCTCATAGCTCAGGGTCTAACAACTCATTTTAATGCCGTCCTATGGTCAAATCTTGAAAGTATCTTTAATGAACTTGAACAGGAAAGCGAAGCCGGTAAATGGATATATGATTTGTCTGAAGATTTGATTCGTGAGAAAGTCAAGGCAAAAACAGAAGAGTATATAAAAGCAATGGATAGTGAGAAACCAGCAGAGCCGGTTGTTAATCTTGGATCAGATCAAACAGAAACTAATATAAATACAAATACAAATGGAACAGAATAAGTGTTTTAATTGTGTGTACTGCAAACAAACATCTACTTGTATGAAATGCAGGCACAAAGATAAAAAAATAAAAGGTAAAAATTGTGATGTATTGGGAAGAGGTGATTATTGTTATCCACACATTTACGATGATTGTGATTGTGGTGGATTTAAGCAAAAAAAACAATGAGATTTTCAATTATAATGGCCTCCACGCTTGCATCTTATCTCGGTGCAGCATCCAGACGTGATGAAAAGATAATTCGTGCAATTAACAGCGTAATTAATCAGACATTTCAGGATTGGGAGTTGATAGTTGTTGCCGATGGTTGTCAAAAGACGGTAGATATTGTTTCTCAATATACTGATCCACGCATTTCAGTTGTCAAGATCGATAAAAGGCCTCTTTGGGATGGTGCGCCACGAAACAAAGGTATTGAACTGGCAAAAGGTGAATTTATCACTTATCTCGATAACGACGATTGTCTGGGTGAAAATCATTTGCAGATAATCAATGACAATCTTAAAGATTATGATTGGGTGTATTATGATGATTGGACATTACAAGGCAGTGATTGGCTCCCACGTCATTGTGATATACGTAAGATAGGAATGAATGGCACATCAAATATAACGCATAAGAAGTCATTAGATATGACTTGGGCGCATCGTGGTTATGCGCATGATCATTATTTCAATGAGAAACTAAGATTGCATTTGAACTACGGGAAGATACCGGCAGGTGAATATTTTGTGTGTCATATGCCGAATGGGGGAATAGATGTGTAGCAATAAAATAAAAAGAAAATGATAGCAGAGATTATTAATGGTATTTTGGAGGTTTATCCTAAAAGCGAAACAGAAGAATATGCATTGGATCAATGGGCAAAAGAGAATATAAATTGTTCTCAACAAGCGAATGCTAAAAACATTGGATTAAATTCATACGTAAAATATAAACGCTCATTATGGAATAGATTTAGACTATGGATGCATAATAACAGAATATTAAAAATGTACTAATGACCGGACTTTGCGTAAATTACAATACTCCCGGTCTTCTTGACCGTATGTTGTCGGGCCTGAGAAAGTTCTATTCTTTTGATATGATTGTGGTGGATGGATCTGATAAGGTTCATTTTCCTGATGTTGAAAAGGTAGTTGAAAAGTATGATAATGTTGAACTTCATCATTTCGGTTATAACATTCATCACGGGCCGGGACTTGATTATGGGATAAAGTTTATTGAAGATGAAAAGATAATGGTCATTGATTCTGACATTGAAATCTTTAAAGGTGATCTTATCGAGTTAATGGATGAACAACTAAAGTCAGACAGTTATGGTATTGGAGATGTTCAGTTTGTGAATGTCAAGGGCTATAATGTGCATGGTGAGGTTAAAAAAGGCAGTTTGCGTGTCATCCCTTATCTTCATCCGGCTTTTATGCTCATTAATCGTTCAATTGCCTTACAATGGCCTATGCCAATTAAACACGGTGCGCCAATGATTGAGACAATGATTTCAATTCATATGAATGACGGGCCGCAGTTACAGGAATGCGAAATAGTTACACATGATTTCAGGGAGAGAGGTTATATTTATCACGATTGGAGGGGGACAGTTGACCGGACGGGTGGTTATCATTTAGAAAAAGTAAGATGAAATACGATCTTATCATAGTATCTCAATCAAAAGATCAGGCATTAATCACAATGACACAGAACGCTATTAATACGTGTCTTTCTGATGGTGCTGATGTTAATGTTATTCTTATTGAAACCTACCAACCTACGCATTACGATTATGTTAATGAATACATCAACTACACCGGAGAGTTCTGTTATAATCGTGCCCTTAATATGGGTATTGAGAAGGCTAAAGGAGATGTATTTATTTTGGCGAATAATGATTTATTATTTCAGCCGGGATGGTCAACTATTGGGTATTCAATGCAACTTAATAACTATCTGAGTGCATCAGCTCTGAGTAACGATGTACATCAGAAATGTTTTAAGCGTGGCGATTATTCTTACGAAGGATACGGGATAGGATTACAACTTACTGGATGGTGTATCTTTGTTGCACGTGAATGTATTGAGAAGATAGGTAAACTTAGTGAGACACATCAATTCTGGTTCTCTGATAATGATTATGCCGATCAACTCCGGGCGCAAAACATTGTTCATGCACTTATCTGCAATGTAACAGTCATGCATCTTGGAAGTCGCACACTTGCAAAAGCAACATATAAACAACGTTATCAATTTACTCATGCCGAAAGAAAAAAGTTATACAAGCCTACTCGCACGCATATATAAGCGCAACTATGAAGACATAGGAATGTTCTTTTTTATCGAGGGACAACGGCAGATAGTACCGGCTATTACGATTGAACAGGCCATTTATAACTACTTTCGTTTCATGAACATTGAAGACTTTAATTATGAGAGTGCTTTAACAACATATTCACGCATGAAAAAAGAATACTATGAAGCTGCCAAGAAGGATAAGTGAGATACTCGACAAGAAAGAGAAGTTTCTTTTGTCACGTGAAGAGAGGCTTAACTCTGTCATCTCAAAGATGCAGGATCAACTTCTTTCAAAAGTCACTGCTGAGATTATTCCTAAACTTGATATCACGGGAGGTAAGATAAAGAACACACTTAATAATTATCGCTTATTGCAGTCGCTCGATAAGATGTATAAGGACTTTGAGAACGGCTCGCGTCTGGCGTTTGTCACTGAGATAGGAAATACTACTAATGGCATTGCGGCACTTAATAAGTCTTTCTTTACTTTATCTATGGGATTGGAGTTACCGGAGTTATTTGAGGCAATAGTTGCAGATACATCAAAGAAAATCGGTTTAAGATTAGGCTTGTCAGGTGGTAATATCGTTTCAGGTGGTTTTCTTGAAACACTTATCAAAAACGAAGGATTACTTCTGGAGTTAAAGCAATTTATGGCTCAGTCTGTCACATCACAGATGCCCATGAAATCATTTATCAATGGCATGAACACTCTGATAACAGGTTCCGGCACTGAGACAGGTGGCATAGAAAAACAGTTTAAGCGTTATGCACATGACATCTATATGCAATATGATAGTGCTTATGCCTCAACGCTTGCCGATAAAGTAGGTATGCGTTACTTTGTTTACCAAGGCGGGCTTATTGAAGATTCACGTGACTTCTGCGTAGCACATAATAACAAAGTATGGAGCATCACAGAGGCCGAAGATTGGATTAACTGGACACCTTCAATTGGTGACTATCCGGCGGGTTATAAGATCAAATCAAAACATCCCGAAGATGTACCGTCATATCTTGACTATCCTGGTTATTCACCTTTGATAGACAGGGGTGGTTATAACTGTCGTCATTATATCGGCTTTATTATGGATGCATTAGCTTATAAATTAAGACCTGAACTAAAAAATGAATAGGATAATTATATTATCATTTGTTTTACTGACTGCATGTAATTTTCATGCTCCGCTATATGTTGAAAGATACGAATATGATAAACGTACAGTGGGTATTTATTATGAAGAGTATCTCGATATTGATCTTTGCTCTGCTAATGGACGTTTCATAGCTATGAAATTAACTACCCATAATCTATTAAGGGTTGTTGATGAAAAGGGAGAATGTATTATGTTCGATGACTCAAATCAATTCATAAACCATATGAGCAAAAGAGGCTATAAAGTTACTTTTAAGGAAAGCGGCAGACTTGACACACATTATACTTTTAAGCGATGAACTGTCTTGAATGTTGTCTTCATCAATGGTTACTTATGCCAGATTTTCGACTTTGGTATAATGCTGATCATGTTGTTATAATTGAGCCGGTGATTGACTTAGCGGACAAGGGATATTTACCCTTAGAGCATTTCGGGGAAGATCATTTCCTGACATCTTTTGCGCTCGATCAGGATTTCAGAGAGATTTTGCATAATTATTTTCATAAAACTGATATAAATCATTGTATAATAAAATAAATTTGCTATTGAGTTATTAATTAATTAATTTTGACAAAACATTTTAAGAATGGCACAGGAAAAAATCAAATGTTTGGTGAACGGCAAAATAAAAGAGCTTTCACCTGCGGGCTTTGAGATGGCAAAAGAATATTTCGGAGCCACACTGATAAGCGACAACATCGCAGAGATACCAATAGAACTCAGAAAACCGCTGATTATCCCAAAGAAAAGACTTGAAGTTATTGAGAAAGTACCCATTCCGGAAGAAATAAAAAAGCCGGATGTTGAGGTAATTATTGCTCCCGAAGCAAAGGAGATACCGAAAACAGAACCTATTGAACAGGCAATACCTGAAATCAAAAAAGAAGTTGTTGCGCCGGTAAAAAAACCTGTTAAACGTAATCCACGTAAGAAATGAAAGAGATAACTTCAAAGAAAACAAAACATACGCAGGTCATCTCTGACGAATCCTGGATGTGGCTTGTTGCAAATGGGCGTGATAATCGTTACACGGTTGTTGATATACCTGAAAAGATAATCAAGAAACCTAATCTTGATACAGAAGAAATAATTCAACCAAAAATAACAAGAACACCAAAAACAGAAAAAAAAGATGACTGATTCTGAAAAGAAAATATTGGAGGGTTTTTTGTCGAAAACCTTAAAGATCGACTCCGAGGACATGGCTGGCCTTTATAACGAAGCCGGGGAACTAATTACATTGGATAAAACAGCAGAGGCTGATGCCTTACGAATCAAAAAGCTGAAAGGCGATTCGGCTGATCAATTCAAAAGAGGCTTAAAAGAAGGAGCCGAAAAGATTGAGAAGGCTGTTAAAGACAAATATGGAATTGAGTCCGATAATATTGGGGTCGAATTAATTGATGAAATTTTAGGAGCAAAAATCGAAGAGGTGAAAGGTGCAGGAGAGGACATTTCTAAACACCCGGAAGTTCTGAAGATGAAACTTGAAAATGATAAACTGTTAAAAGCAAAAGATAAAGAGTGGCAGGGCAAGCTTGACGCACTGAACCAGGATTTTGAAAAGAGATCCATTAAGTCAGAGGCCGCAAAGATAGCACTTGCAGAATTACGCAGGAGAAAACCTATATTGCCTAAAAAACCTGAAAAGGTACAGACATGGGAAGATACCTTCGTAAAGAGAGTGCTTGAAGCAGAATATCAGAAACAAGGTGATACAATAGTTGTATTAAGGGATGGCAAGCCTTTGCAGGATGAACACGGATATACCGTTACATATACTGATTATGTTAATTCAGTAGCTGACGACATGTTTGAGTTCTATGAAGCAGAGGATCGCAGTTCATCCGGTAACAGACAACAGAGTGGATCAGCAGCCCAGGAAATCATCATTAAAGACAAAGCTGACTTTATTGAAAAGAGTCGCCTCGCAAAGACCCCGGAAGAGAGAATTAAAATCGCGGAGTCTTACGAAAAAATTAAACAATGAGTGAAATTGGACATGTTGACTGTGGCTATTTAGCTATGGTACAGGCAAAGGAAGACCAGATTTGGGTCGATCCTATTCAGAAAGTTGATCTTCAGGCTGATGTGGAAAGTGCAAAAGCACTTCTGGAGAATCAGCAAGTGAAATTTACCGAAATTACAGGTAAAAAGAAACGCATATTAAGCGTGGAATGGCAGCAGAAGTGCGATGTTACTACAACCGCATGTACTACTGATTGCGACATTGAGGGTGAGGATGTTGAACCTCAGTGTAAAGAGTATGAAATTGAGTGTTTGCGTGAATCGAAGTTTCAGGTATCCGACCGTGTTTACAGGGAGAGGACTATTGAAGCTCAGGAAGCTATCGCACTCAATATGCTATATGCAAAGAAAGCACTTGACGAGTGGCTTGCTCAGTACATTGTAACCGGTATTCATGCCAATGCAGGAACAAATCTTTATACAGGTGGTGTCGGTACGGTTGCAGGTGTAACCACGACTATCCCGGCTCAGTATTGGGATGATTCTGTTTTCGGTTATTTCAACCGTGTCATCAGAGGTAATAAGTTTAAGAACCCTTATCTATTGACAGGTGATAACCTTTACCAGTTACTTTTCAACCGTCAGCATGAGGCAATGACAGAAGCCGGTAAGGCTGCAATGTCAAAGATCGGATCTATTAGTAAGATTTATGTTGACCCTGAGAATGTTGAAACAATCGCTGCCGGACATACTTTCTTACTTCACAAAACCGCTGCCGCTTTCATCAACAAGGCATGGAATCCAACAGGAGCTGCCAATGCAGAACAGAAAGCAGGTAACTACTGGTTATGGTCAGAACCTTCGGCAAATATACCGGGGATTATGTATGACATCGTTATGAAGGAAACTTGCGCCGACAATGATTTTGTTCAGGCCTACAAGGTACAGCTTCACGGCGTATTCGCTACCAATCCTTATCCATGTGATGAAGATCAGACAGGTATATTGAGCTTTGTATGTGCTTAATTAAAACATAATGTTTAAGTATAGTTGAAAGGATAGTCTTATTTTTGATTATCCTTTCAATATTTAAAAGCTATGGAACAGAGATGTAACTGCGGCAAAAAGAGGCCGCCCAAAAAATAAGAGATGAGTGTACCTGTATGTTTTGAGGAAATTATAGGACTGACACGCACGGTAGATGCCTGTTCAGACGCATATAATATAAGCGTTTCAGATAGTGGTTTGTTTCTTGATGAATTACCGGGATTAAGCCTTCGCATCTTATCCGGAACTGACAACTCCACTACGATAATGGAAAAATATGAACGCGCCAAAGAGACAGCGATAAACTCATTTAAGACCGATGCATTACAGGCTATTTTTAAGTATAATGAACCACGTAGACAGCGTTTCTCAGGTGATATAGGCGGTAAGGGTTTTACCCGTTTACTCGATTCAAATGTTTATTATGGACAAAGGATGTTTTCTGATATACGTGGTGCGACTTTTACACTTCGCGGCGTGTCGCTTATTCTTAATACTACTGAGGCCGTTAATCTTCAGATTTACGATGATTATGATCTTTTATATACGCTTCCTCTCACATCTCAGGCAGGGAGGCCACATCGTACAGATATTGCTGCACTTGAATTAGAATTAGATACAAACTATTATTTTCTGATTAGTCCGGCAGGTTTGCCTTATTCTAATAAACTAACCTGTGGATGCGGTGGTTATCATTGGTGTTTCAATCAGGATCCCGGACATACGTGTTATAAGACTTCTCGTGACGGGTGGACTAACTGGGCAATGATAGCAGGTGTTCAGGGTGACACACTCGCTGATCGTGCTGACTGGACAACTGTAAAGAATGCTAATGGCATGATCTTACACGGTAATTTTAACTGTAATTTCTTTGATGCATTTTGTTCTGAGGAAAGTGACTACGAGAATAATGATGTTGACAAAGCTATTGCCTGGGCTATCCTTTATCGCACTGCAATGTTTATGGTGAATTATATCATCAATACCGGAGAGATAAGTCGTTATACTCTTTTAGGCAATGAGGCACTTAATGAATCATTAGTACAGTTTGCCGATCGTTATGCAAATATCATTGAATACATCGCACAGAACATATCTATTGATCGTAACGACTGCTTATGTTGTAAGTCACCTATGGGAATGGGTAAAATGAGGCAGATGCTATGAAAAGCGAAGAGGCAATAAAGATGATGAACAAAGTGCAGACTGAAACAGTTGATGAGTTCGGTGTTATGATGCTTCAGGTTGCCTCTACTGCTAACACAATGATTAAAGCACGTATCACAGAGAAAGGATTAAATGCCGAGGGTGCAAAGTTTCCGGATTACTCACCACGATATAAAAAGTTCAGAGAAGCTAAAGGTCGACAGACTTCATTTGTTGATTTTGCTTTCACTGGTAATATGTGGAGCAATGTAAAGGTAGTTAGTTCTGACAGTGAACATAAGAAAGGACTTGCACGCATAAGTACAACAACGCAGGATGCAGAAGATAAATTATCGGGTAACACCGAAAAAAAAGGAACGATCCTCGATCTTAATAAAGAGGAGATTAATGAACTCTCAAAACAAATGGAGGATGCTCTTGTTGAGATATGGCATAAAAACGGGTTATGAACAATAAGATAGCAAATATCGTTGTAGGTTATATTGATGGTCTTTCCTGGATTGACAAGCTTGCAGGTATGACGCAGATAGCAAAGATCAATCAGAGGTCAGGCGAAACAGCTGTTTCAAAGACGTTTCCTATTTCATGTCAAATGGCCTTTGATAACTCGTGTGCTGATGAATGTTATGAAGATTTGATGCCTAACTCAAAATACAAGTCAGTAGTTTATTTTGAGGATGGTGGTTTTACCTTCTCCCGACAGGAAGGCAATAAAATGTATTATGAGAGTTCTATTCGTTTAGTTGCATGGTTAAATTATAAACTCATTGGTGAAGGTGGTTGCGGTACAACTGGAGATTTCATCATTGATATACTCAAAGTCTTACCCGATATTCCCGTGAACGTCGGGAATATGCTTGGTTTTCGCGTATGGATGGCTTCGCAAGTTCCGCGCGGATTTGAGATATTTAGCAAATATACTTTTGATGAACCACGCACACAGCTATTAATGTTGCCGTATGATTACTTTGCACTCGATCTGAAAGCAACGTTTTACATAATTCCTGACTGCTTCAGGGGAAAGGACACAGGATGCACGAGTTGTCAATGATAGTAAGGGTTTCAGTGATTTGTTATGTGATTGTGATTCTCATGAATCCTGGGATGATATTCTATCCTTATTACAAACTGATAGACAAACTACCGGATATACTTTATAAGCCTTTGGGTGGCTGTCTGATGTGTTTTTGCGGGCAGGTTGCGCTCTGGACATATCTTATAACACATTTTCATAATTATAACTTTTTTGATCATGCGTTTTTTATTTCAGCATGTATCGCACTTGCAATGTTAATAGACAAAATAATAGATTATGACGCTTAGAGAAATAGATTTTAAAGATAAGAAATTTGAATGTGGGGGCCGTACATTTTATGTTCAGGACTCTTTATCGTTTAACCGTTATCGGGAGCTGCAGAGGCTTTCTATTGAGTTTGGATTCTCTACCACATTTATTGATCTGTTCAAAAATATAAATAAATGCTATGACTTTGTACAGACCAATAAAAATTGGGGTGATCTGGCCGTTACACTTTATAATGTGATGGTAGGCATTTCTAAGTTGGAAGAGAAAGAAGATCCGGCCCTGAGACTTTGCGCCCTGTTTATTAACGAAAAGGACGAAGATGTTACGGTTATCGATGAACTTAAAATGAAGGATAAGATAGAGTGCTGGAGTAAGGAGCTTTCGGTTAACCCTTTTTTTCAATTGGCAGCCAGCTATGTGAACGGTTGGATGCCAGCTTACGAGGTCACTACCCGCATTATTTCCAAAGCACGAAAGACGAAGGAATAAAAAACATATATAAGGAACTTGTTAATAATGAGAAATACTGGAACGATCTTTTATATGTAGTGTGCGGAGGTAGTTCAACCGAGATAGACCGGTTGTGCAGGTTTGATGTGTTTGAATTTTTTGGTTTCATAAACAATTTTGAAAAGCGGAATAATGCCAAAGATAGAACTCGAAATAGTAGCAAATAACAGCCAGTACATCGCTTCCACGAAGCAGGTAGAGCAGGCCACTCAGTCTATGCATGATACCGCTTCGCGTGGCGCACAACGTGAAAAGGGACTTATTGAAGATTTGGTTGATGAAATCGATAAGTTGAAAGAGAAGCGAGATAAGGCAAATTCAATAGAAAGTATATCAAAATACAATAAAAAACTTCAAGAGGCAAAGAAAGACCTGAAAGAATATGAAAATGCCGGACTTTCTGCTAATCAAAAGATTGAGAAGTCAGGCAACTCTATGTTAAAAGCCGCTGGCAAGTGGGTGTTGGGATTTGCTTCGGTGACTGCTGCCATAAAGGTATTTAAAAAGATAGTAGAAAGTACCGACACTACGGCAGATGCTTTTAAGCGTACTATATCTGGTGTTAGTTTTGCATCAAAAGAATTATTCAGAACAATCGCATCTGGTAGTAATTCAATGGATGGCCTTGTTACAAGAATGAAACAGGCTTTTAAGGCAGGTCAGGAATATTCAGAGACGCAGGAATATATAAATGACCGTGAACGTGAGTTAATCTTGAAAGAGGGACAAAGAAAGGGCGTTCTTGCCGATCTTGCAAAAATTTATCGTAATACTGGATTAGTTGGAGTAGAAGGATATAAAAAAAGAGAGGAAGCGGCATTAGAATATATCAGGGTAGCTCAAGAGGGGGAAAAAGAAGCCATTGAGGTAATGAAGATCAGATTAAGTAATGAACTTATGCTTGCCAGACAGAGCATAGGGCTTAACAAGGAGATTACTGATAGCATGACGCAAAAAGAAAAGGATATCGCTAATGCAAGCAATGAGGCTACAAATCAAATGATAATGAATAACCTAAATAGTGCCAAACTATTTGAGGAAAACAAGGCTGCCGTTGAGGCGTATAGGCTTACCTTGGAGAAACTTAACCAGGAGTCTAATAAAACAGAATTACTGCCGGGTGAAGTAGCCACTCCGGTGGCTGTTCTCGGCGATCCTGCTTTAATAGCACAATATAATAAACAGATAGCCGAAACACCACAATTAATAAAAGACATATCAAATCAAACAAAAGATTGGGGACGGGTTGATGATACGGTAAGAGATAGAGTTGTGAAGTCTATGGATGCAATCCAACAAAAAGAGAATGAGGTAAAGATGGGTACCATCAGAGCTAATACAATGGCCGAATTATCAGGCAGAAGACTTGCAGAAGAAGAGGGTAAGAATGATGAAGAAAGACTTGCGAAACTTGATGAATTTTTAAAGGCATCTCTTAAACTTCAGGAAGACTATGAAAAACAACAGATAGATAATCTTGAGGGGGAAGAAAAAATTAAGGCCGAAAAGGAGTATCAGTTAAAACAGATTGCACTTTTACAGGCACATCTTGAATCATTAGGAACACTTACGAAAGACCAATATGATCAATTAGACTATTTACGCAGACGGGCAAATGAAGACGCAGAACAGGCCACATTTGAATATCAGATAGCAGAACTGGAGAAAGAACAGGAACAGACTGATGCAATAATTAAGTCCAGAGAGGAACGCGCTGCAAGGATAAAAGACCTTGAAAAACAGATACAAGAACAGGCCATTGATTTACTTGGGGATAACGAACAGGCGAAACTTGATCTTCAGATACAATACGCAGAGGAGGAGATGAAAGCAATATCTGCAAAGATAATGTCGGGAGCAGGAACAAAAGAAGATTCATTATTATACACTCTCTTAAGTCTTCAGATAAAAGGATTAATAAAGCGCAAGGATGAATTAGCGAATGAGGCAAAAGGTTTTTCTATATGGAAGTTATTCGGATTAGAAGATAATCCAGAAGCTCAGGATGCCTTAAGGAATGCAATGAGAGACGCGGTAAGATATATTACCGATGCATTAGATGATATTTATAACGCACGTGTTGAGGCCGCACGTAATAATTTAAGCCTTATTGAAGATGAAATCTCTCAGACTCAGGCTGCACTTGACTCAGAAATTGAGTTAATGAAATTAGGTTATGCAAATAATGTTGAAGCAAAAAAACAGGAACTTGCACAGTTAAAAATAGAGCGTGAAAAGGCACTCAAAGAAGAGTCAGACGCTACAAAGGCACAGTTAAAATTTGATAGTGCAATGCAGGTTTCAGGACTTATAACTGCATCGGCAAACATATTTAAGGCACTTTCCAAGGTTCCAGTTGTAGGTATTCCTTTGGCTATAGCATTAATCGCAACTATGTTTGGAGCATTCTCAAAAGCACGTAAAGACGCAGCAAAGGCCGCATCATCAGAGACAAAACTTGCAAAAGGTGGTTCGGGTACTGTTACGGGTCGCACACACGCAGAGGGGGGAGAGCATTTCCTTGACCATGTTGAAGTCGAACGTGGTGAGGCGTGGGGTGTTCTTTCACGTCCTGCAACAAAAAAATACGGAAAGATATTTTCTGAGATGGTCAACTCATTTAATAAAGGCAGGTTGCCGGTAATGAATAACACTGTTATTGTTGACACTGATAAGACAGTCGATAAACTTGTTAGTGTGAACGGTCAATTAGTCAAGTTAAATAAACACTTCTCAAATCAAAAAGAGATACATCAGTTTCCAGGAATGAGAATTGAAAGATCAGGACATAAGACACGAATTATAAGACATGTATAAATTTTATGTCACCATATTGTCATCGGTTGTCGAGGTTCATCCTTTGAACTTCAATCAGACAACTATCAACTATCAGAAAGAAGATGGTCAGATATTTTATAGGAATAAATTTAACGGTACTCTTCGTTTTTATGGTGATGACTTTGAACTCTTTAATCTTGTGGAGATTGTTGATAATTGCCAACAATTGATGTTTGAGATAAAGAGACGCATCTCTGGAACTGATACTTACGAGACTTACTGGTTAGGTTATTTTTCAACAACAGAAGGGTCTTTTGATTTGGATAACTGCACTTTTGATGTCACGCCATTGACGTATGATAATTACATGGTCTTTGATGAACATGGCGATGACGAATATAATATTCTTGACATACCGACCTCAGTAACAACGCATGTAAATTACAACACATCATATACTTATACTCGAAATAGGTGGTTAATGGATGTTATCGAGTTTTTGGCTGATAAGATTGTGCCCGGAATAAATGTGAGCAGCATCATATTAGACTCAACATATAACTATCTTACCGGTGGTGATAATGTTTATAATCTTCTCACCATAGCGCAAAAGTCAGACATAAAAAGACCGACTTCATCAAATCCTGCGACAATAGCAATGCTCAGTTATAATGAGTTGATGGATATTCTCAAAATGATGAATCTCTATTGGAAATATGATGGGGCAACTTTAACTATTGAACATATAAGTTGGTTTGATAATGCGGCAGGTATGGATATTCGCACTCAGAAGATAGCACAAAAAAGTAATAAATATTCATACAGCAAAGATAAGATGCCAAAGTATGAGAAGTTTTCTCACATGGAGGCTGGTAATATTAACTTTCTACCCGGAACTATCTATTATGATAGTATGTGTGTCAATCAGGACTCAAAAAGCAATATATCTGAATATTCAAATAGAGTGACTACCGATGTTGAATATATCATAGAATGCATGCTAAGTGATGACACCACTTCAAATATCTCAGATGAAGGATTTGTTATCCTGGCTAATCATGCCGCAGGAGGTGGCAGTTATGATGTTTATGTAGGTACTGCTTTTGAGAATAACGACGTAAAATTCAATAATTATCTTTCCTGGAGTTATCTTTTTAGAATGTTTTTCATGCATGACCGGGTTCTTATGGACGGATATATGAACACCGAATTAATGGATTTTATTAGTGTGCGAAAGACAAAGAAACAGAAAGTTAATGCTATTGTATGCCGTGATAATGCTTTTGATCCCGAAGAATATTTTACTACTGAATTAGGGGAGACTTATTTTGGTGGACAAAAGGGATTTGTAGAAAATTGTTCATTAAAGCCCTCTGGCGAAGCTGAATTATCACTCGAATACGGAGAGGACGAAAATACACTTATAACCGTTCCCGCACCTATTAAAGTAATTCATGTTGTCACATCAGACGGGTTGACTGTTAAGGTTTATCTCTCCGAAAAGAATCCTTATACGACAATATTCTGGTTATGGCTCGACGGCGGCACTTGTCAGGAAATATCAATATCTGCGGGCGTTACATATCACACCGAGGCACTGGATATCACACCTCCGGCAACGACTGAGTTTATTCTTGATGATCCTTCGACAACCGGATGGACATTTTACTGGAATGATAATGAGCCAATTGTTGAACCTCACGTTCATATGGGTTGCGGCCCGGGAGTGCCTCCTGCTATCCCTGCGGCTCCTGTGCTTTCAACAGTTAATCAGTCAGGGCCGTGTCAACCGATAAGAGCTACATGGGCCGCTTCTGCAGGAGCAACATCTTACCAAGTATATCGTAAGCCCGATGCGTACATGGTAGATGCTTATGGCATTGTCGCCACTGCTTACGGCGTATTTTGGGATGACGTACAGGCAGGACTTGAAGATGCAACAACATTCTATTATAAAGTTAAGGCATGTAATATATCGGGTTGTTCCGCTGATTCTAATGAGTTAAATAAAACATCTACCTGCTGATGTCAGAGATAGTTATAAAAACAAAAACAGAAGTACAGCCTTTTATGGCATACAAATGCAATGTGTCTAATTCACGTGCATTGAACTGTTGCGCTTATCTCATTACTGACACTCTTTCACTTTTGCCATTTCAGATTATCTCTTTATCCCCTTTTGAAAAGTTTGAGATTTCGCCGTATGGTGAGGATGATTGGACCGAAATTGATCTGGATATTGATGAATATTATTATGATGGTTTTTATTTCATCTCTTATCATGGGCAAGCACTCGATACACCCTTGACGTGTGGTAATTATGATGCACGACTAACGGCTGCTGATGTTTGGAACTTTGAGCCTTTCTCAGTTGAGGATTTCGACACAGATACTAATCTCTATACAAAAAGAGACGATCTAATGTTACCTCTAAAGTTTTCTGAACAACAACTTGAAACACTACCCATTATTGCACCTTGTGATTCGTTTTTGCCTTTTATGTTTGTTACTGAAAACGTATCAGTTGATCCGGTTGTTTATCTTTATGACGAAGATTGCACAGCTACCGAATTAACAGACTTTGATCTTACCGTTCAGACTATTGATGGTAAAACATATTACACACACATGGGAGAGTGTTTTTATCCCTTCCTTGATTGTGGTCTTTATAAATTAGAAATTGTTGACGGTGAACATTCATATTTTTCTGTATGGTTTGAGGTTGAATGTGGACTAGAAGATATACCAGATGGTTTTCATGCTGATGTTGATGCTGATGGTCATGTGGTCAGGGATGCGAATTGTGAAATAATAGTGGATAGTTGTATTGATCCGGATATTACTGTGGTTACAACTAAATCGGGGACATTCACAATGAGTTTAAAAGGCAGTGGTACTATTTATATATATTGGGGTGACGGCATATCTGAATATATTGTATTAACTCTTGTACCGCAAACTATAAATCATGTTTATTCTAATGGTGGGAATATTGAAATAATCGGAGCTACCGGAGTGACATATTTAGAGGCAGGGGGTGGGCAGAATATTACGTCTTTTTATATTAATCCATTATGTGACATTTCTGAATTAAATCTTAGTGGTAATGATTTAACAGAGATTAACTCAATATTAATAAGTCTTGATTCAATGGCAAGAAATGATCAAAGTATTGATTTAAGTGGCGGAACAAATGCAACACATTCAGGAACCGGAACAACGGCTTTTAATAATTTAGTAGCACGAGGGAATGAAGTAATAGTAAATTAACATGAATAAGTACCTAAAAATAGAATATTGGAATACCTGCGACCTGGGATCGATATATTATCAAGGTGGGTTTAAACCTCGTTTTTATCTCGATGCAGATGTAGGTGAACCATTTTATGAAGAGACAGAAGATGGCCAGGAAAACGGCGACGGTGATTTCGTACCGACTTTCCGCAGACAGATAAAGAAGTATCTCATTAAGACAGGACTTTTGCCGGAGTTTTTAATAGATGCTATCAAACGCATGGAACTACATGATAACGTATGGTTAACATTTAAGACCGGAGAGATTGAACAGATATTTAACGTGTCGGTAGAATATGAATGGGCCTTTGAAGAAAAATACTACGCAATGGCAACTATCACTTTTGATATGAACGAACGCATTGCTATTGGTTCATGTTGCGATAACCTAACAGTAGAATAAAACATTATGTTTATATGTATATAGATATGTAGATGTAAATTTGATTAATATTAAAAGACACAGAATTATTGAACATTAACTTAAATATCTGATTATGAGCGTTTTATTGCTTCCTACCTGTCCTACGAGCTGCGCAGGTTCACTGCCAGCGGTAGATTTTGACGACTGCGCCCCTGAATTACATTGGGGGGAGGTCTCGAAACTTTATATTGCGGCTGTGACGGCTGCTGACTTTACCAATGTAGAACTATTGGCAGAGTGGACTACCAGACTATCAGAGACTCTTACCGGTGCTGATACAATCCGTGAATTGACGGTTCTTGGCGACTTACCTGCTCCCGAACAGACAGAACAGGCCATCAGTGGTGATCGCACCGCAGTAGGTTTTAAAACTTTTACACTGCCATTCGACATTGATGAGACAAACGACATCAACTACAATTTCCTTCTGACTTACGAATGTAATATGAAGGTAAAAGTATGGTATGAGACAGCCGACGGAATGCTTTATGGTGGTAACGAGGGTATTGAAGCAACACTGAGAATGGATCAGATCATACCACGTGAGAGAACTGAGATTGTTAAATTTACCGGGTCATTGAAATGGAAGAATGAGCATTCTCCTTTGAGATGTGAATCACCAATGGCATAACTTTAAATACAGAATAAAATGGCAGAATGCGATATATTACCGGCAAGCTTCCTACAGAAATTAGCATCAACTTTGATGAAAAATTCGGCAGGAACGGTGTTAGGATTTAACTGTATCATTGCAGTACCTGATACTTGCGATTGTGACCCTGTTATTGATTGTGATACCAATCATCTCCCTCCTGAGACAGTACTTGATGCTGCCTTCGGACTTGATGAGTGTGGTCATCTTGCAATTAAATTAGTCAACTGTGACGGAACAGCAGGATTCTCAAGACAAGAATAAGCTATGGCAGGATGTGATCATATAGGTTATCCTGGGGATAAGTCCCTTCGTGACGCACGAGGGAATTATATAGGCTTTTTCATTAATGGGACAGAAACCGATCATGCAACCGGTATCATAAACATGACTACCGAAGCTGGTGATTATGTCCCCGTGATGGATAATGCTGATAAAACGTTTAGGATATGCATTGAGGCGGTGGGGGTAGCCTATGTTCAGCTTGCTGATGGGACGGACTTCACTGTCACCAATGCACAGACGACTAAATATCTTGGTGATTGGCTTCCGCTTAATATCATCAAGGTTTATAAAACAGGAACAACTGCAACGTTTTCAGTAGGGTACTAATGGAATGCGGACAGACACAAACATTAATAAATGCCATTGCCTCTTGTCTTTATAAAGATTCAAGTGGTAATGTGTATCTTAATGTTTTGTCTGCTCATATTAATTGTGATGATCTTATACCGTTAATATCCTGTGACAACAATCATCTACCCGCAGATATTCAGTTATTAAATGCTATTATTGATGATTCGTGTGAGTTTAAAAGCATATCATTAACGAGTATTTCCGGCGGTGATTTCCTGGGAGTTCGTAAGATTACAATTTCTGACAATCAGATACCATCAGATGAAGTAATTATTTGTGATAGTGCGATTGCAATTACACTAACATTACTTCCGGCAGTTGGTCAGGGTAAGGTAACACATGTTAAAAATATCGGTGTCGGTGTTGTAACGGTTGAGGGATATTTAGCAGAGACAATCGATGGTGATCCAAATCAGGCCATGAATAAATGGGATGCGTTACATTTGGTAGATTATGAACTTGGTAAATATGCAATATTATGAGCTTCTGGAGATCAATGAGATTACTGAGTGAACTCGATGTTTCATACGGAATACCAAATATATTAGGCAAACCACGAGTTTCGGCAATGCCATATCTTTATGATATAGCTGAGGGTAATGTTACAGGTCATACTCCTTGGTCTAAGCTAGGCTATTCGCCTACTATGAACACATCCGAGAGTGATATATGGAGTTATTCAACAACTCAACCCGTTTATTTATTTCCTGTCACTGCACAACAAATGGAAGTTGTAAGTCTTGATAATACTCAGGACGTAGGAACGATAATAAAAAATGCTACTTGTGATGCTGGAGGATCGACAACGACACTTATAGATGCTGATGTTGATTTTACTGCTGCTACTGCCGTTGCGGTTGGTGATTGTATTATAATTGATAAATCAGGCACTTCTCCTGAGTTTGGATATGTCACTGCTATTGCTGCACATCAACTAACTTTCAGTAATGGATTATCATTAGGCGGGTCTTGCATCACTGCACGTGCTTATACTGTTATTGATAAAAGCGCAAAAACAGGCGCACATGCTGTCCATGTTAACTATTTGGATGGTAATTATGTTGAGAAATCAGAGATTGTCATTTTGAATGGCACAACCGTTGTCCCCACTGTAAATACTGATCTTTATCGTATTCAATCATTTCGTGTCATCGCAACTGGAACAGATAATAAATGTAAGGGCGGTATTTCAATTCGTAACTTAGCAGATACACCTGTTTATTCTTACATCACTGCCGGATATACAAGGGCACGCAATATTATGTGTGCTGTCCCTGCCGGTAAGAATTTATTTGTTATAGTGATCGCTGCTTCTTATGCAACAACAGGTAATCCTAATAAAGAATATGCACGAATTTATACACGTGCAAATATCGATCCTACAACAAAATTTAACACCGGGTCATTGTTTTATCCTTTCACTGATGTAGTAATGCAAAATGCTACTTCTGTGATAGAGCTTAATTGTCCGACAAAATTACCACCTAAGACAGATATAAAATTATCAGGCACTGCTTCTGCTGCCGGTATCGCAACTGTATCTCTGCGAGGATGGATGGAACCAATATAAAAATAATATTATGCCAGGAATATCAGTAAGTAAAACATGTGTGCCCTTTGGAAATGGAGGATGGATAGAATGGATGCTGTCTCCTTATTTCTCCTTACCTTCTTCTGGAGTATCACTAATGGTAGGTCAGGAAGTGACTATTTATGGAGATTCGCTTGTAAATGTGCCTATAATCAATAGTCTATCCGTCACCTATACATGTGATATCGGCACTCAGTCAGGAAATAATCTTACCATTAATCCCGTTGCCGGTAATATCGGAGATCATTCATTAACTATGCGTTTTTATAACGGTGGTGTGCTGTTTGAAACTAAGACAATTACTCTTTCGGTGTACGCCGAAGCTCCTGCCGGGACGAAAAAAATATTAATGGTAGGTGATTCCTTGATGGCCAGTGGCAGTGACTATTATCACACTCAATTAGATATAGTATTAAATAACTGTACTTTAATCTTTTTAGGTTCAAAGGGCACGACCACTAAACATGAGGGCATTGCTGGTTATCGATGGGACATGTTTGCGGCAAATACGTTATCCCCCACATATCCGAGCCCTTTTTTTAAGGCAGGAGTATTAGACATTGCGGCTTATTTTACGGATAATGCAATAGATGTTCCTGATTACGTATATATAATGTTAGGAGTTAATGATACGTGGGGACATTGCGCAGTTGCTGGTAATGGATTAACTGACATAGAGATTACAACTATAATTAATTATGCAAAGACATTAATAGATGGTTTTCTTACTTATAATGCAAGTTTAAAAATAATATTAGGAATACCGACAATATGTGATAAAGATGGCGTTGGGTGGGCCGCAAGTTATGATGAAGTAGCTCAAGGTGAGGATTTATATATCAGTAATATGCACAAGTATTGGCTAGAGTTTATTACTGAATTTGCAAATGGTGCGTATGATATAAGGGTTGATTGTTCTTATGAGGCAATTAATCTTGATAGAGCAAACTATGCAAATGGCGTTCATCCTGACGCAACAGGATATGCACAATTAGGTATGGGGCAGGCATTGTATTACAATAAGATATTAAAGGCTGATTTAGCCCCCACTACATTAACCGTTGTATGGGAAAATGATTATGCAAAGATAGATTTCGTGGATGTCACTGGCGGGGTTGCTGAACATGAAATATGGTCGAGTAAAAACGGATCTGCATATACACTCGTGACAACATTAGCGGCGGGAACGGCAACATATAACGATGCAACATGGCAAAATGCATCTATGAACTATAGAGTAAGGGCAAAGTCAGGAGTATGGTATTCTGATTATACGGCAGTTGTCAATATAATTACTCCGCTTGTTTTTAAAACAAACCAAGCAACGATTACTAATTTAATTGTGGGACTTAGGATTACTCCTACTTATACGGTAAATATAAATTGGGGTGATGGGACAAATAATAATTATTCTAATAACAATGCCATAACAAAAACTTACACATCAATAGGAAATCCATATTATGTGATAATATCGGGCGATATTAATAAAATAATGGAATTTAGTATAACGTCCAATAATTATTATGGGGATGTTTCAAAATGGTCATTGCCACCAACATTAACATATCTTTCATTGAATGCACAAGCAGTAGGATCGGGAGTTACGGGAGATATTAGTAATTGGAATTATCCGACAGCCTTAGCGTATTTACTTATGGCCGTAACAGGAGGGTCTACAAATAAAATTAGTGGAAATATATCTGCACTGACATTTCCAGTGGGAGTTGTACGTTTTTATATGGAAAGTCAAGACCTTACAGGTTGTCCGCATGGAAATTACAAGGATTTTGATGCGGCAATAGGATTGTTATTAACAGGAAATAATTTGAGTGTGGCATCTGTATCTAATTTACTTATTGATATTGCTGCATATTTTTCAGGTATTGCGCCGTATTCTACTCCGGTAATACCTGATAATAATACGAAATTTGCATTGGGGGGTACGGGGATGGGAATACCTAACGCAGCAGGATTGGCGGCCAAAACGGCTATTGAGACAATATACGCCGCAGCAGGATTTACAGCAACAATAACAGTTAACTCATAATGAACAAAGACCTATTATATCATTTCCTCGCCGGTGCGATTATAGCATTATTTTCTATTCGGCTAAATACTGATGCGATGGTGGTATGTGGCATATCCGCAGCGACATTGGCAGGTACAGGCAAGGAGTTATATGATAAATATATAAAAAGAACCACCTTTGATGTTGCTGATTTGTGCCTGACAATTGTAGGAGGCATGACAGCGGTGTTTATAATAGCATTTTTACGACTAATAAAATAAGAACATGAAATTTTTAAACGCATTAGAGAAATTTTGGACGCAGGTTTTTGCGGTCGGTATTATCTCGGTTCTGACCTTCTTTATCGGTGGCTGGGCTGGTGGCATAGGACTTGTTTTCTTTGCTGGGACACTGATGAAGAAGTTAGCCTTCCCGACAAAAGTAAGACAGACTGATCTATCAGGCAAAGTTGAGGCAACGGGAAAGCCTAAGGGAGTACCACAGAAAGACGGTGAAGAGCCGCCGGTTATGCCTCCTCCTCCTGAATTCCCGCCAAAGAAACCGTAATGAGATGAAAAAAGAACGTGTTGAAGATATAATGGTCGGGGGTGTGATATTCCTGATTATATTATTATCTCTTTACCATGCTTCTTATAATGGTTTTTTAGGATTATCGAAGGAGGTCTGGATGTGCGTGTGGACGTGTGCGGAGAACCTCCTTCTTGTTTTAATGTGTTTATACATTATCTCTAAATCAGAAGGTATAATTAAGATGTTGTTCGGCTGGCCACTGATAACATATTTTGTTTTGAGATCATTGGCCTATATTAGTTGTTATTCGGGTGTTTATATTGCGCCAAAAGGGATATGGAATTTAATAATGATAGCTCCTCTTTTGGCAGGTTTGTTAAACGTTATATCCAATTATCGAAAATGGCAAAGCAGGATGTAAAATTTTCGGAGTTCGTTAATACGGTTTCTAATCTTAAAATTATCCTTTGGTTAGTCGGAGGGACTATATTCCTGACTCTTTCAGTTTATGGCTCGGCTCAATTAGCTTTACATAATGCAAATAAACAGACTCAGCAAAACTCTGTACAGATACAGGATATTTCTGAAAAACTCGATAGATATACTTTAATTGTTCAGTCAAACATGAGAAGTGAGGCAATAAAAGACAGCATCCATAATGAGAATTATCTTCAGTTATATGCAGAGGTAAAAGAAATAAAACAGAATGTTAATATTTTGAGAGAGGCCGCAAAAGTCAACCCACCTCTTTATGCATCAATTACCTACCTTACCCAATTAGTTGAACAAACAACAGATTTTGAAAAAAAAAAGTGAAAGTCGATACAGTCAGGCAATACAAAATTAAAGTCACAAAGTTATGAGCCAAACATTAATAAAAATAAAGCCTTACAATCCAGACAACATTCGCCTCAATGAAGATGAGTTAACTCTGATTGACAATAAAATGGCAACACCCATAAATTCAACTTATACAGCCGTGAAAGATTTGGAGGGGAACGGGCAGGATTGGATTATTGAGGCAGTAGATAAGGCATTTGAGCGTATTCATGAACGTAATTGTAAGAAGCATGAGGCAGAATTAGTAAAGCACTCAAAGAAATTACGTGTGCATGACTGGTGGCTCTGGGCACTTTCTGCCGCAGTAATCACTATCTTTGCAATATTAATACTGATATGATATGAAAAAACTTACTTACTTATTTTTAATTCTTGCCCTTTACGGGTGTACATCTACATGCTTAATCGCACAACCTCCACAGACATTGAGATTTGCCGAAGGTTGCCAGGTTGCAATACCTGATTATACTCTCAGGGTAAACATAACCGATAACTGCCAGGTAAAATCTATTGTGCAGACACCGGCAGCGGGGTTTCTTCTGACAGCGACTAATCCGATAACGACAGTAAAGATCACCGCAACTGATATTTCAAATAACATATCTTCAATAAGTTTCACAGTGACGGCCATTGATGACATACCTCCGGTGATTGCTTATGATAGTTTACTTGCTGATATTGAGCCGATAATGGAGATGTATGACCGTGCCGATGAAGCACTGAATCAATATAGTTTATGGTATGATACTCAATTCCCTGGTGATTCGCTGGGGATCGCTGCAAATGACACCATAAGAATTAATTACGCATTTATACCCGCTAAGTAATGGATCTGATACTTGTAAGACGGTACAAAAAAGAAACCTACACAATAGGGCAGTTATCTTATATTGGATTGTCGGGTAAAAATATGCCATTATGTAATACTTGTGAAGATAAAGTAAGAAACATACCGACTGAGCCAAAGGTCCCCGGAGAGACTGCAATTCCTGCCGGACGTTATAAAGTGACATTGCAATATTCACCACATTTTAAAAGAGAACTTCCTTATCTTCATGACGTGCCTTATTTTGAGGGGATTCTGATTCATGCCGGTAATTCTGCAAAGGATTCAAAAGGTTGTATTTTGGTCGGAGAGAATAAGGTAAAAGGTGGTGTTGTTAACTCCCGGTTCTGGGAGGCAAAAATCACAGAGATGATCCGGGAGGAAGAGGAAAACTACAGAGAAACATTTATAACTATAAGATAATGGAAAATAAATACGATAGCAGATCAGATACATTAAAGCACATTAACAGAGTATCACAATTACTAAATGATGCTATTGGAGAAATTGATCAAAGAAGATTGAACCATGACACCTCAAAATTGCACAGTCCGGAAAGAGAGTTATTTGATGAATTTACGCCAAAATTGGCAGGATGTACATATGGCAGTGATGAATATAAAGACTTTTTAAAAGGGTTAAAAATCGCCTTAGATCATCATTATGAAAATAATTCGCATCATCCAGAACATTATACAAATGGCATAAATGGTTTTGATTTATTTGATTTGATTGAAATGTTCTTTGATTGGAAGGCCGCATCAGAAAGACATAATGATGGTAATATCTATAAATCAATAGAAATAAACAAAACACGTTTCAATATTTCAGATCAAATAATTGACATATTTAAAAACACAGCAACAAACTTAAAATATTAATCATGAAAACACTTATTTACATTTTACTCAATCTGTTTGGTATTGCAATATTCTTTCTGATCAAGTTTCTGAATAGAAGTAACAAGGAACAACCTTCGATAAGATTCTGGATGAAAGACAATATGATTGAATTAATAATCATAGACCTATTTGATGCAATGACAATGCTTTTATATCTGACCGGGGAGATAAATATCAATTTCGTCGGTTATCTACCGGATTGGTTGGTCCCTGCCGGAGCTGGTGCGGGTCTTTCGTGTGCAATGATAGGACTTATTTTTTCATGGGTGTTCTATTCACTTGTGAGCCTTAAGATAAAAGAAATAAAGAAGTGAAGAAATTACTCATTGAAGTAGCAATTATTATTATCTTTCTCTTTGCTGTCTTTATTGGAGGTTGCCGGTATGGCCGCACACGTGTTAAATGTCCAGAAGTCACAACTGATACCATCCTGAAATATGATACCATTACTTATACTATTCATGACGTGGTGACGCACGTAGTCAGAGATACAATTTACTATCCTGATACTATACCGGCAGATGTTGACACAGCAGCGATCCTCAAAGATTATTTTGCAATTTATTCTTATGATTGGAGCAAACCGGATTCAATAATTGATTTTAATTTAAAAACCACGATCACGGAAAACCGTCCGGTAAAGTACGATTTCAGTTATAAACTTTTACGGCCTCAGACAATCGTTAACAACGTCACCACAATAAATAATCCTTATTATAACCGTATCTATTTGGGTGCGACAGTGCCGTTAAAAAGTGCTTTTCCGGGCATTGATGTAATGATGGTCACTGAGAAGTATTACGGAGGGGTAGAATATCAGCCGAAAGAGGGTATTTTTTCAATCAAAGGGGGGATTAGTATAATTAAGTTTAAATAATAATTGCTTTTTATGATAAAAGTCATTTGATTGTGTTATTTGAAAGTTGTATATTTGAATCTTAAAATAATAAAAATGGCACGTAAACATTACGAAGTGGACGAAGTGCTGAGAGCATTATCCCACAAAAACGACATCAGAATTGTTAATAAAGATATTCTGATTTTAAAAGACAAAGTTTATAATCAAAAAGCAGGTAAAAGCATTACAAACCCTAAAAAACATTTCGATATTGGAAATAAGAGTTGGGGAAAGATTGATTTTCTTGTAAAAGTTCATGAATATCGCCAATACTTCGTAGATGAATTTTAAATTTATTTGACTTTGGTGAAAAGATAGGTTAACTTTGTATTCAGGTTTTTCATAGCAATATTTTTCATTTTACCCAGATTTTTGTTTTAAGATTGGTTAAGGGAGAGGCGGTTTTCAGGATTCCGCCTCTTTTATTTGTATATGATTTCAATATTTACTATCTTTGATTTGTGATTATACGAGGTCACACTGAAAATATTTAAGGTTATAACCGTAAAGCCCCATTTGTGCCTCGTATCACATTTGGGGCTTTAAAATTATACCTGTAAATGAAATATACCGATCTGTTAAAAGATAGTCGCTGGCTACGCAAAAGAACCAAAATTCTCAAAAGAGACAATTATAAATGTACTGTTTGTAGTGGTAAGATAAAACTATCAGTTCATCATACTATTTATATTGAAGGCAAAATGCCTTGGGATTACCCGAATAAACTTTTAATTACTCTATGTGATTCATGCCATTATAAATTTCATTGTGAGCATGAGGTTGAAAAGATAAGCCTAAAACAGAACCATAAAACTAAACATGAGCAATCCCTGGAGTATGTCGCATCTATAATTAAAAAGAGAGAAGATCGCAAAAGGAGATTTTATGAATTACATTTAAAGAAATTTGAAAAATAATTCATTTTAATGACTTTTGTCAGCTTTATTGAAAAAAACATTATCGTACTTTGTGGAAACGAATAAAGAAAAGCTATGACAAAGTATTCAACAATCGAAACAAGGGTTAAGAAACAAACCATTTTTAAAAAATTCATTTCAGCAGATATGAATGTAAAGGATGCCGCTCTTTCTCCGAATATTTATAATAATGTCGTTTTTATTGGCCACAATAAATGTTACGGGGATGTATTTAAAGTTTATGATGATGGGGATGAAAATAATTATACCCTATATTTTGGCGAAGCAGGTGACGAATTTAATCAATAGAAACTCATGAAACTAATTAAATTCATCTCCCCCGACGAGCTAAAAGGCAAAACCGCCATTGCTCCGCATCCAAACTTTGACGGTGTGTTTTATATCAACTGTGAGAAACGCATAATAAGAGGCGCACACGTCGAAATCCTACCGGATGATCCTTCTGTCATTGACCTGACCTTAATAGCCTACAATGAGATGCCAGACACCTTCCCGATCAATTCTCTTAATGAGCGGGTGTTGTATTATTGCCACGACCACAGAATTAAGACGCATCACTCGAATGTTGAGAGACGTTTCCGGCAGTTAAAGGACGAACGGGGACGCATTAACTATGAGTATGATGGTAAGATACATGCTTATAAAAAGTTACCTTTGCCGGAAAGAACGTTTCAGGAACAAATAATATATCCTAAATGCTAATGATATGAAAGTAGAATTTGATGAATGGGATCAGGGATGTCAGATAAACCTAATTCCTGAGACGGTCGAAGAAACTGCACAACTTTTGAGAATGTCTCAAAATACAAGAAGAGAACCCACAACCGTATCTTTTCGTTATCGTAAAGATGTTTATTGTAATATTTTTATGAGAAAGAGAAATATCATTGCACAGAAATTTGAAGTTAATAATAGAAAGTCATGAAAGATAAATTCATTCAATTTCTGAAGGACAACGGAGCTTATGAGAAGTTCTGCGAAAATTGCAACGGCAAGGGAGACAATTCTGAAATGGAAGATGGTCTTAATGATTGTTCAATAATAGATCCATTTGTATGGCCAGATGATGAGGTTGTATATTGGTTTAATCTTCATAAAAAATGGTCAATTATTCTTAACTCCGAATCCAATGGATAGAAAAATAACTCTCTCGCAGTCCTTAATTGATCAGATCAACAAGGCAATAGCAAGCGGTAAGCTGAGCATGGTGGCCGATGGTGTGACTGATTTGGGTGACAGATATGACCTGTTAATTAATGTAAAAGACGGCAAACTTGAATTTACCAATGCTCACACGGGCAAGGTATTTGAAATAGCAAACATTGATAAGATAAAATTATGAAAAGAGAAATAAAATTTCGTGCATGGGATAAAACTGAAAATACTATGTCATATAGTGAAACAGAAATGTTTGATGATATGATAGGATTCAGGTTTAAACATTTTGGGATAGATGTTGAAACTATTGGTGATATTGAATTGATGCAATTTACTGGATTCAAAGACAAAAACGATAGAGATATTTATGAGGGTGATTTGTTAATAGCTTTTTCAGACGATATTGGTCCTATGGAAGTAATATTTGAAAATGGTTGTTTTAAATGTAAACATAAATATGGTGTTTGGGGATTATTATCGAGATGTTATGATTTTGATATTGCCTCATTTTATCATATTTTGATTATTGGTAATATTCATCAAAATCCTGAACTCCTGAAACAATGACCCTCTCCCGCAAAATAAAAGTCGCAATATACCTGATGATAGCTATTCCACTGTTCACCTGGTTGAGTGCAAAGATTTGGTATTGGATTTTAAACTGATGTTATGAAAGCAATTACAATTAAACAACCTTATGCCAGCCTAATAATTGAGTCCAGAAAAGACGATCCGACTAAAGGCATTAAAGATATTGAAAATAGAACTTGGCCTACAAAATTCAGGGGAAGAGTGCTGATTCATGCAGGTAGTCATATTCCATTTAGGGATATAAATCAACTTGTAATTAACAGGGGAATACCTTGCTGGCAAAATGAAGCTTATCCAGAGGGCGCAATCATTGGTAGCGTTGAAATTGTTGACTGTGTTATAGATCATCCAAGTATTTGGGCTGAAAAATCAGGAGGCAAATCAATAGCATATCCGCATGAAATGTATAATTGGGTGCTTGCAAATCCTATAAAATTTGAGCATCCAATACCGGCAAAAGGGAAATCAAGTTTTTGGGAATATAATATTTAACTTTTAAAGTCTCACTAACATGACAAAGATGAAAAGATCACTGATATTACTGATGCTTATTTGCATCTCAACAACGGCACGACCTCCGGCGGCAAGCTACATGGAGTTAAACCAAAAGGCGGCGGAATACAATAAGATAATTGCTATTGCAGAATATCAAAAATATTACTGGAAAATGGCACAAGCAGAATCAAGTATGGTTTGGGATACCATCAATTCACGTGGTTATTTCGGCCTGTTTCAGTTCGGAGAATCTACATTACATGATTTAGGCTATAAGATAAGTTGTAATCAATTCAGATCAGACCCTAATATCTTTACCCCCTCGATGCAATTTGAAGCAATGGACAGCCTGACAAGACGAAATGAGAGGCAATTAAAGGATGTGATTGAACGGAATTCCGGCAAAGTCATTGATGGGATTGTTGTTTCTAAGTGGTCAATACTTGCAGCATCACATCTGGGAGGTGTAACCGGAACACGCAACTATTTTGAAAAGGGTCTGAACAAATCCGACGGCAGAACAACGATTGAAGATTACATTAAAAAATTCGCAAAATAATTTCACTTTATTGAAAATAGTTCGTAAAACTGACTTTTGTCATATTCTATGTGATTTATATTATCGTACTTCACATTCATAATCAAAACAGTTAACAATGAAAAAATCCAACCTCCTCTACGGAATCTCGACCATACTAATTTGGGTCGTAATGTATTTTTTGAGTGCAATAATCAAATAATCGGAATCATGAATAATTTACCTAACCACATGCAATTCGGGCACGAGCCAGAGGGCGAAATGAACCTGACAATTAAAGATGTCATCGAGATAATAGAACATGAAGGTTTCACAAAAAGAGATCTGATGCACCCTCATATAAAGTTCAGTGTATTTAACTATCACATCGAATTTGACTTTCATTATGACGAGAAAGAGGAGGAGTATAAAATTACTAACCTCACCTGTCATGAAGGCAAATATCCTGTCAGCTCGGTAGAAATTGAGTTGATCGCTGAGAAATGCGAGGAGCAACTTGATATGGTGAAATACCATACCGATATTTTTGAAACAGTCGCAAACACTTTTAAACCTGAATAAATGAAAGCAATAATCAAAGAAGTGACCTTCAGCAAAGAGGGCGAAAACAAGTTTGGGAAGTTCTATTCCTTTAAAGTCAAGTATGACGAAAAACAAGCCTTCTATAATTCCAAAGACAAAGACCAAAAGAAATTTATTGCAGGTCAGGAGGCGGAATTTACAGAGGAAGAAAAAACCTATACCGACAAAAACACCGGTAATCCTGGTTCATATTGGGTAATTAAGCCAATCCAACAAAACAAGCAAAGCAATTTCGGCAAGGCACTTAAAAAAGAACAGAGTAAATATTCCGGCTTCGCCGACAGTTATGTTAAGGATCTTCTTATTGCAGGGATTATCAAACCTGAAAAAACAGAACAGGATAAATCAGATAACGATCTTGCTATGAACACATGGAAAAAACGTTCATTTGAGATATTTGAACACATGGTAAGTATTGATAAGACACTTGAATCATGATCATACTGAATATTGAACAACAAAGTGAGGCCTGGTTTGAAGCCAAAGCCGGACGCATCACAGGGACTCTATTTAGTGACCTTTGCGCCGGTGAATCAACAAAGACATATAAAGACCTGGTTACAAAGGTGGTCTGTGAAATAATCACTCATAAGATTGAAGAAACCTATTCTAATTCAGACATGCAGAACGGTATCGAAACAGAACCAGATGCACGCAGGGAATATGAAAATATATTCGGGTGCGAGGTTAAACAAATCGGTTTCATTATGCCCGATGAAGATCATAGATATCATGATTGGATTGGCATATCCCCGGACGGTGTTTGTGAACCTGGTATGATTGAGATTAAATGTCCTCGTATGAACACTCATTTTAATTACATTGAGGCAAATAGATTACCGTCCGAATACCGTCACCAGGTACAGGGACAGTTATTTGTCACAGGATTTGCATGGTGTGACTTTATGAGCTATGTAGAGGGAATGAAGCCTTTTATTATTCGTGTTTATCCTGATTTGGAACTGCACGCAGAATTTGAAAGGCGACTCGATAAGTTTATTATTGATGTGAAAAACAAACTTGAAATTTATAACAAATACGATTATCTAAATGATTAACTCAGTACATCTTATCGGCAGAACGGGAAAAGACCCTGAAATCCGAACCACACAAAACAGCAAGGTAGCCACTTTCAGCCTTGCCACAACCGAAAAGTACAAAGACAAAGAAGAGACCCAATGGCATAATATTGTAATTTGGGGTAAGCTGGCAGACGTGGTTGAGAAGTACGTTAAAAAAGGCATGCTTCTCTATGTCGAGGGTAAAGTGACGTATCGCTCTTATGACGACAAAGACGGTAATAAAAAATACATCACTGAAATTGTATGTCACACAATGACAATGCTATCCGGTAAAGAACCAGTACAACAAAAACAGGCGGAAACCAGGGAAGATATTTTAAACTATCCGGACGAACCCGCACCAAACGCAATGATGGAAAGAGACCCATCGGATGATCTCCCATTTTAACGGCAAAGTTCAAAAACCAAAATAATAACTAAAAAATAAGACAATGAAAAAGAGAAAAGATTATTCATTCGCAAAGTTCTTTCATCCCGAAAAGTCGCCTCATACAATATTCAATCCGGTCAAAGGTGTTTTTGATTATGTGGCAATTCACCAAAAAAGAATGGGTCACGTTGTCTGGGATAGTGCGAAAAAAGGAACTTACATATTTGCCAAACATGGTGAACTAAAATGAAAAACTGGAACGCCCTTTTAAACGACACTGACGAAGAACTGGCAGAAGATACCGGAAAGGATCGGGTCAGAAAGTCACGCAGAAAAGCCTCTCAACTTGCCTCTCATGGCAATACTACCGGATGCCGTAAGATAATAGCAGATAACGGCAAATTAAACATATTTGTTAAACCTAATCAGGACGTTAATGAACGGTTGGAACATTACCGGTTTCGTTACCCTGATGCAAAAATAGCGAAGTGATGAAAAAGAATAGAATAATTAATTTTTTCATTGGATGCATAACATTGGGCATTTTATGTGGTTTATTTATTCCTGCTGATATGCCCTGGCTATGCATTTTAATAGGTAGTATTTATGGATTTTATTTCGGATTCATTAAACCTATATTTTAAATAAGGCAAAATCATGAGATGGATAGTTTTCGGTATTATCGGATTTCTCCTATTTATCACAATCGTATTTCTAATCGTAGATAAACCAAAGGAATGAAAAAATTGACCTATAAGGGGTGCAAAGATAAAGATAAACCTTTCCGAATAGTTGACAGGAAAACTATGGAGGAAGATTTATTACATCTCCCAGTTGGAAATTATCTCCTTACTATTGAGAAATGGTTTAGAAAGGCATCTCCAAAACAATTCGGGTGGCTTTATAGTTCAATCTATCCACAGTTTCTAATAGCTGCAAATAATGCCGGTGAAGAACTTAGTCCTGATGATAACTACAAAGAGGTAGATAATTTTTGTAAGACACTTTTTGCCAATAAAACAAAGGTTAATAGACAGACTGGAGAACTCGTATATCTACCGAAAAACAAACGTGAATTTTTAACGGTTGATCATATGGCTTATTGTAATCTCATTAGGTCTTATTCTGAAGATTATTACAATCATTATATTCCGGAGCCAGACGTCGACTGGAAAAAACATAGGGAAGAAATACAGAAGATGTTGGAAAAATAATCCGAAACTTTGAGCGGATATTAAAAAATAGTTGTACCTTTGATTTGTCCAAATTAAATGCCGTCATGACAAACAGATTATTTTCACACAAAATAGCCGATTCATCGGATAACAAACCAGGGAAACATGGCGGCATGTTGGACAACCCTGGTTTTGTTTTTTGGTGGGTCGGCTTCTATATTTACGGACATGGCAAAAGATAAAAAATCATTTTTGCTCTATTGCGATGTTCATCACACTGTAAAAAAACTATCTGATGAACAGGCGGGGAAGTTATTTAAACACGTATTAAGTTATGTTAACGATGAAAATCCTGATACAGATGATATTATTATTCAGATAGCATTTGAACCAATAAAACAACAATTAAAGAGGGATTTGAAAAGGTATGAATCTGTTTGTCAACGCAATAAAACGAATATCGAGAAACGTTGGGCAGATAGAAAAGATGATACCAAAAATACCACTGGTATAAATGGTATACCAGAAATACCAAACGATACCAAAAATACCGATAATGATATAGATACAGATACAGATATAGATACAGATAAGAAAAAGAGAAAGAGGTTTATTCCTCCTCTTTTATCTGAAGTAAAAAAATATTTTGATGAAAATGGCTATTCAGAAGAATCAGCTATAAAAGCGTTTAATTATTATACTACTGGAGATTGGATAGACAGTAAGGGTAATAAGGTCCGTAATTGGAAAGGTAAAATGATTACAGTCTGGTTTAAACCTGAGAATAAAAAGAAACCTTCATTTATAATGCCATGAAAATAAAATCCACAATTACCGGAGCATTGTATGAGTTTTCACCAAAGGGCAAAATTGATGAAGAAAGATATATTTGTCCTGAGTGTTCAGAACACCGCAAAAAGAAAAATGATAAATGTTTTGCCTGGAATACTAAAAGTGAATTAGGATACTGTCATAATTGTACCGCTTCATTCTATGTATTTAAACCAGGTGAAGAAAAACAATATACGGTCCCGGAGTGGAAAAATATAACTCAGTTAACGGACCATGCTGTTAAGTGGTTTACCGGACGCATGATTTCACAAAAGACACTCAATAAGATGCGTATCTATTCAGACAATGAATATATGCCACAACATGAAAAGGAATGTGAGGTTATTTGTTTTCCGTTCTTTTTTCAGAATAATTTAATTAATATCAAATACCGGGGACCATTAAAGAGTTTTAAACTTCATTCGGGATCTGAACTGATATTTTATAATCAGGATACATTACTCAATAATGAATCAGTTATCATTGTGGAGGGTGAAATTGACGCATTGAGTTTTATTGAATGTGGATTTGATAATGTTATTTCGGTCCCGAACGGTGCAAATGTTAAGCTTGAATATCTCGATACCTACATTAAACTATTTGATAAAGTTAAATTAGTCTATTTGGCAACGGACCAGGATACTAAGGGTATTGAGTTGAGGGATGAATTAATTCGCCGGTTAGGTTCTGAAAGATGTTCAATTGTAAGCTTTAAGGACTGCAAAGATGCTAATGAATACTTAATATCATTTGGAGGTCCAGCATTGCAGGATACAATTAAAAACGCTATTCCGATACCGACAAAAGGAATAGTAACAGTGGACCACATTTATAATGACATCAGAGATTTATTTGTTAATGGTGTGGAACCAGGTTTAATACTTGGAGAATGTTTTGATATAAATATTAAATGGGAAACGGGACGACTTGCAATAGTTACCGGGATACCATCTTCAGGTAAAAGCGAGTTTGTTGATTACCTGGTTACAAAAATGAATTTAAAATTAGGTTGGAAAGCTGCATTTTTCACACCTGAAAATTACCCATTAAAATATCATTACTCGAAGTTATATGAAAAGATAATCGGAAAGCGGTTCCGGTCCGGTGCATCTAATGAAATTGAATTTGAAATGGCCTTTGATTATATCCGGGAAAATTTCTTTTACATAATGAATGAGGAGAATTTTAGCCTTAAGGAAATATTGAAGTGTGCAAAACAATTGATCAGGACCAAAGGAATAAAGATTGTCATCATTGACCCTTATAATAAATTGGACCATCAATATACTGACAGTGAAACGCAGTATGTAAGTAGATTCCTGGATGAAATAATAAGTTTTGCAAAGCTGAATGATGTTCTTATTTTCTTGGTGGCACACCCTAAAAAAATGGATAAAGAAGGTAATGCAATACGTGTGCCCAATCTTTATGACATCAGCGGGTCCGCTCATTTTTATAATAAAACTGATTATGGTATTGTGGTCCACAGGCAAACATCAGATCAGAATACAATGGTTAACCGGGTAGATATTTACTGGTCCAAAATCAAATTTAAACATCTTGGAGAGCAAGGTAAAACGACACTTGAATATGATTATGAGAACGGACGGTTCAGTCCTAATACTGCATTTGATAAAACTAACTGGCTTAATAAAGTAGTGAGTCAGAAAATAATAGATTATACAGAACCAAACAGAGAGGAAACATGGGAAAGAAACGAGGGAGTGCCGCCGTTTTGAGCAAAGAAAGTTATAAACATAAATTTGCAAAAGCTATATTAATGGACTGGTTAAAAGATAAGTTTAAGGTTGTGCCAGAATTGGAATTGGGCAAAGACAAGTGGAAATTTATTCCTGACATAACAACATTAACAGACGGTCATATCCAATCATTTTATGAGATAACTCATTTACACCCGGTAGATAGTAAGAAGCTGGCAAAGATGCAATATTATTGTTATGTTAATAAAGTTGATTTATTGCTTCATGAGGTAGACGCTGAATGGATAATGGATCAGACAGAAAAGCCGGAGTACATTGAAAATTTTACATTCGATTTGTCACCAAAAATTGAAACGTTATGAAATCACAGGAACAAATAAAAGATAAGTTGATTGAGCTTAATTGCGAGCTAATGAATAACAATGAGGCAATAAAAACCTTCAGTTCATGCTTTGGGCGAGATATGACAAGAAAGGAAAAATTACATTATGATCTCAAAACTTTTCTTTTTGAAGCTCAGAAAGATGTTTTAATATGGGTATTAGAAAATAAATAAATATTATGAAAGAGAAAAACGGAAATATGTATAATTGGGTGTCCGGCACATGGAATCCCCTGGCCGGTAAATGTCCTCATGATTGCGCTTATTGTTCAACTCATAAGTTAATGCGTTATCCGGTTATTCAGCAGAAATACTCCGGGCCGATAAGAATAGATGAAAATGCAATAATGAAATCATTGGGGCATGGAAAGACCTGGTTCGTTTGCGCTCAAAGCGATTTGTTTGCTAAAGAGGTTTCGACGAGTTATATTCATGACATACTTTCTATAATCAACTGGCAGCCAAATAATACATATCTTTTTCAGACAAAAAACCCCGAAGGTATAATTAACTACCTTCAATGGATTCCGAAAAACTCAATTATCTGCACAACAATTGAGACAAACAGAAACTATCCTGAATTTATGGGTAATGCTCCAGATACAAAATATCGGGCAAATGCAATGAATCAAATATTTGGATTTCGCAAGTTTGTAACAATTGAACCGATAATGGATTTTGACCTTGAAGAAATGGTCGCAATGATAAAAGCGTGCGAACCGGAGCAAGTGAATATCGGAGCTAATTCGTATAGTAAAATAAAACTTCCGGAACCATCAAAAGAGAAACTACTGGCATTGATCAGTGAACTTCAAAAATTCACCCTTATTGCTAATAAATCCAATCTTGAAAGACTACTGAGATGACTTGGTCCGAAGCAACGACAATAAAAGACCTGGAGCCGAGATATAAATAGAGATATATGGAAACAATAGTTAAAAACAGGAGTGATGTTTATTCATTCATCACTGAGAATATTCAGAGGAATAGAAAAGTTCCAAAGAAATACCGGCAGTATATTATTATTCCAATGAATATCTATGAGGAACTTTGCGAATATGGAGTGATCAAACCCGAACTTTATTATATTGATGAATCTGCATTTTTCGAGTTTAATGATGACGTGGTAAAAATAAGTTTTGTAAGTCTGTTTGCGGTTGAAGATTTGCACCGAAAAATCGATCATTACATGGTGAATAAACTTATGGGATATTACCCGTTTAAACGTGGCGGATTTTTCAAGATATAAAAAGTACAATGAATTTTTCAAAGATGACAAAAGATGAAAAACAGAAATTTACCAATAAATGATAATTGGGCAACTCCCGAATCTTTGTATAAAGATCTGAATGATGAATTTCATTTTGATTTTGATCCGTGTCCATTGAATCATGATATTTCTTTATGGGATGGATTAAAAATAGACTGGGGTAAATCGAACTTTATTAATCCTCCATATTCAAGAAAGTTAAAAGAAGCATTTGTTTTGAAGGCGTTATTTGAGAGTAAAAAAAATAAAGTATGTGTTTTATTATTACCCGTTTCAACATCCACATCATTATTTCATGATATAATAAAGCCTAATGCAAAAGAGATCCGTTTTTTAAGAGGAAGGGTAAAATTTACAGGCATGGGTAAAAACGGGAATAATGAAGGTAAAACGAATGGGATGCATGATTCAATGTTAATTATATTTCAATGACCCCACAATATCAAAAACGTTTCTGTGAAAAATACGGAACATTCACAAAGGACGGTGAATGGAAATTTAAGCGACTGCCGGATGTTGATTGTCCGGTGGTGGAGATGACGGATGCGAGTCTGTGGAAATTGGTGAGTGCAGTATTTAATGCGATAATAGATTACAAATGAAAGAAAAGGGAACAGCAAAATTGATACAAGACTTACAGGTAATTTTCAACTTGTATATTAGGACCAGAGATAAGGGTAAAGGCTGTATATCATGTGCCAGTCCGACTTTTACCGATTGCGGTCATCTATTCAAAAAGAGTACACGTCCTGCAATGAGGTTTAATCCAATGGCTTCTGCAGGCCAATGCCGAAGCTGCAATGCCTTGCCTGATGGTAATTATGATGCGTTCTGTGATGGTATTTTTAAACGTCACGGGGGTGATTATCTTCAGACAGTCATACAACAGGCAAATAACAGCAGACAGACAGATCATAAGTGGTCACGTTCCGAACTCCTGGATTTGATAAAATATTTTAAGTCTGAGACGAAAAAACTGCAATAACTGATAAATATCATAGATTAATCCATTTCAATAATCGAACTTCGTAAGACAAAAAGAGAAAACATGAAAATCACTGAAATAGATCAAATAGACGTAGATGATAGAGTATTGTCGATAGGGCAGTATAATGCAATAGTAGTTTTTTGTCCCTTTTGCTATCCTAAGTTTATTGATTTGGGGATACGTGAAATAATTGGATTTGGGACAGATGATTTAGGATATGTAGTAGAAGTATCTGAGTGTCCTAATTGTTTTGAAAAATCACATCACCACTTACCCGATTTACATACATATAAAATATATAAGCACTTTAAACAACGAGGACAATTAAATAGTCAAAAATTATGATACGCAATTTCATCAAGTTTTGGTTCCGTATCTCGCATTTATTTTGTACCTTTCATGTTGAGAGACAGAATGTTAAAGACGAATTAAGACGGTTAAATAAATGAAAAAGCTTACAATATACAACAAATGGCTATACTGGGATAATCGGGACGAGTCTCTTTTATATTTAATTCCAACAATCAGTTATGATAATTATGGATCACCGGTATATTGGTCGGTGGAATTTTATTTTCTTTATTTGAGAATTGGGATACAAATTAACTACGAATAGCCATGAGTAAATGCATCCCAGTTAACGGCGGATTAATCACCATATCAGAGACAGATTTTAACTGTCCTGCTTGTGGTGAACAATATTTTGAAAAAGACTACTGGCGGCAGCTCGACAAAAGTAAATACGGGCTGATCTATAAGAGATGCAAGGGCTGCGGGGTATGGATGGGAATATCTACTAATATAGAAGGGGACACGGTCGTTTGGTTAAAATCAGAAGAAAAGTTAAACGAAGAAATAGAATCATGAACACTGTCAATAAATCAAAAGGGATAGATATTAATACATTATCACCATATCAAAAAGTTAGGGTTGAACTTGAAGATGGCACTATCTGGGATGGCGAAGTATCGGAACAAAACACGGTATTAATAAATGCTACACCCGAATATCATGACTATTTTGAATGGAAATATGGGGGTGGCAATGAGTTTCCTACACCAATAGATAATGAATATTCATGGGATGAATTAATAATTACAAATATATTACCATTATGAACACCTCCCTAATCATTATCCTCGTCATTGGCGTTCCATGCGCTGCGCTCTTAATCCTGTTTGTCTTAACAAAGAAGCCCGACAGAAACCTTGCCGATGTAGTCGGATTGGAACACGCTGTAAGTTTACCCGCCACGAAGCAGAATCACGTTAACTGTTTCAATATGATCGAAGACCTTAAGAAGATGGGTCTTGAAAACGAAGCCCGCACGAGATTTGATGCGGCAGTAAAAGATTATGAAAAAAAATATAAAGTATAAATTATGAAAAAATACAGATGGTATCGAAAGTTAATGGGAGGTACGTGGTATAAACATCAATTTACAAAAGACGCAGAACAACTCACTTTTCCACAGGGTGTAACTTGGTGGGCCAGATACAGCAAATTAAATAGATATTCAGAAGTTATCGAAACAGAAACATATTCAAATAAATAAGCTATGGCACACAAAAAAGATAGTTATTCAGCAGAAGATTACATCAATTTCATTAAACAGGGGAGAAGGGATAAAATTAGTCCTCATGCATTGGAAGTGATTGCAAAAAGATTTGATGAACTTCTCTCGACCCTGCCGGAAGAGAAAGAAGAAGGGTGGATAGAAAGATACCACAAATTACCCGAGGTTGATGGCCGGTATTTGGTAATATATCATAATGAGGTGCATATAGAAGTCTGGCTTAATAGACTAGGTGAATTTGATTCATTCTGTAATGACTTAATCACTCATTGGATGCCATTACCTGAATTTAACCCCTCAAAATAATCACCATGAAAACGATCAAGACACCGGAAGAATGCATAAAAAACCAACTCAATGAGGAACGGTTAACTCCGATTCAATTTGATGGTATTAGAAGAGCTATTGAGGCTTATCATGCTCAGTTCACCGTCACCGACGAAGAGTTCGAGAAGGTAAAAGAGGCGTTTGCGAAAAAATGGGATAAACAGTCATCTCCCGAATATGGTAGAGCGTTATTTGATTGTTCAAAATCGCTTTTATCTGACCTCGACGCTCTTCTTGCAATGAAAGCGGGGAGAGAGATGCCGACAGAAAAACTACTGGATAAGAAATTATTTGATTTATGGTTACAAAGTGAACACAAAGATGATGTAACTTATCAAAATGCCTTTGTTGATTGTTATAATTGGATTTTATCTCATCTTCAGTCTACAGGAGTACCGGCAGAGGAGAAAGAATCTTTAAATGACACTATAAAAAGAATTGCTAATAGAAAAGATGACGGATGTTGGAATTGCGATGTAGATAATTGTAAGATATATTCATCTGGTCATAAGTGCGGAAATTGGAGAGCAAGGAAAGATGGGTGCTGGAACTGTAAGGCTACCGGATGTAAATTAAGAAAGTCTTTAGAGATACGATCAAAATCGGATCAGGTTTGCGGATCGTGGAAATAGATAACGGTAAAACACAATGAAAGACTTTGACACTATGAAATGGGGCGCAATACTCATACTTGTGGTAGTCGCCTTTGGAATGATAGTAGGATTTGTTTTATTATTAACGAAATAAAAAGAGAAAAAATGGAATGGTTAAAAATTGATGAAAATAATTTACCTCAAAAAGAAGTATTGGCAGCAAATTTCACGCCCCGGAGTTATGGTTACAAAGAAAAATTAGTTGGGTGGCTCGATAAAGATCAGAACGGAGTAATTTGTTGTAACACCAATAGTGAATTACTTGAAAATTGTACTCATTATATCGACTTAACAGAATTTGATTTATAAATCAGTCTTCAGGATGCCGATCTTCGGATGCTGATTAACGGGAGGCGGAGCGAAAATTGCCGCCTCTTTTTTTATTACTAAAAACTTAGTTAATAACGAAATCACCGGCAAAACAAATATTTGCATATAACGAAACAGTTAGTTAACTTTGCAATATGAACAGATGCAGAGACATAGTAAAGAACATGAAGATTACCCCTGATGAAAATGGATGGTCGGGTACTTATCATTTTTACTATGCCGAAGGTGGAACTGCCAGGGAGGTAATGGATAACCTTCTGAATATAATCGGAGCAGAGAAACGTCACCGCAAAAGACGAAACAAAAAATTTACTTTTCCTTATGAAATAAATCTGAACTAATGGGCCTGCTTGGAAAATTATTAAAAACCGCTATTGATGTAGCAACACTTCCAATAGACATAACAAAAGATGTTGTTACAATGGGAGGAGCATTGACCGACAAAGACAAGCCATATACCTTTGAAAAGGCCGAAGATATTAAGGATGGATTATCAAAGGTTGTTAATGAAATAGAAAAACTATGAGCACATTCATTAAGATATTTCTTGGACTTTGGAAGGCCGCAATCGCCGGATGCTTTGTTTATACTTTTGTGCAGAATGTAATTTATTGATCATGAGTGCAGGGATAATGAAAATTTATATCCTGAATATCAAAGACTGCCACAATTATCTTCTATCATTAACTTATTACTGGAATTAACATGCGTCTTGCGGTTGTCATTGCCACATATGAGAGGCCAGACGGTCGTACAAAGAACCTTCTTATCCGTGCCTTAAATTCAATTTATTTACAGATGCATAAAGACTACAAAGTATATCTTATTGGTGATGCGTGTCCTAATGACGCAATGTTTAAAGATATAGTTTCTTATTATCCTAATGTTAAATTTATTAATCTCGATAGATCCGCTGAACGTGAATTGTATAACTTTGGCACTTATGAAATGTGGTGTGCCGGGGGTCTTACACCTCGATTAATAGGTATTGACTTAGCACTCGCAGACGGATTTGAATATATTTGTTCATTAGATCATGATGATTTTTGGCTTCCTGATCATTTGGCTACAATAAACGAAGTCATCGAAAAACATAATCCGAATTTCGTTTGTACTGTTTCAACTTATCCAAGCACTAAATTACCTCATGTTCCTTTAGATGGTGCAGTTATTGAATGGCCTGTTATTCCAGGTTGTTGCTGCAATTCTGCATCATGTGTGAAATATTCAGAAACCTCGCTTCGTGTGCGTGACACATTTGCTTTAAATGGCGTTGCTTCACCTCCTGATGCTGATCTTTGGTATAGATTAGGTATTGAGATGCAGGATAAAGGACAGAAGGGCTATTTAGTGCGAAAACTGACAGCACATCATGACGAAGAAGGTTATACAATGAAAGTGACAAAAAAAAGAGTATAGGTATGATAAATATCATTGATTATTAAAATATGATCTTTTAACTTGCAAAGAAAAAAGATTATGAAAAACATTAAAATTGAAAGTGGAGAAATATTTGAAATTACATTAATGCATCCTTTTAAAGGAAAATTAACTCCGATGGCAAGTACAAAAATATCTATTACATTAGAAGGGTTTGAAATACCAAAAGACAGAACTACGATTTGTCATCCGATTATAAAAATTAATGAACACGGATCGGATATAATAAAAATGCCATAATGAGAGTTCTTCTTATAAATCCCTGGGAGGGCGAAGTCTTACCTCCTCCATCAATAGGTTATCTACAATCTGCCTTAAAACATTATGGTGTTGATGTAGTTGCTAAAGACCTCTCGGCAGCAATGGCAGATAATGAGACTTATGATATTACAGGTGTTTCTTTTCATTCGTTTTCGGTTAAATATGCACGTCAAATACGTGATAATGTAAAAGGTCATCTTATCTGCGGCGGTCATCACCCGTCTGCACTTCCGGAACAGATGTTATCTATAGGGTATGACCAGGTTATTATCGGAGAGGGTGAAAATGCAATAATTGACATAATAAACGGAAACGGGGATAAAATAGTTAAAGACACCGAACGCAAATATTTTCCTACAATCAATGATCTACCCTTCCCGGATTACACAGGATTAAACTTCACCGGCGGCATGGGTATGTTAATAATCTCTTCACGTGGATGTCCTTTTTCGTGCTTGTTTTGTGGTTCGTCAATTTTCTGGCATCATAAATGGACAATGCGAACGGCTGAAAATGTTATCGCTGAAATTGAACAACGCAAAAGTGAGGGATGGAGGCAATTTGTTTTTTATGATGATAATTTTCTGGCAAACAAACAACGTGCTTATGAGATATGTTCTTATCTTGACGGGTCCGTTTATTGGGAAGCCGTCGCACGTGCTGAGTCTATTGATGATGAACTTTGCAAGGAACTATACAGGGCCGGATGTAGAAAACTTCATTTAGGTATTGAATCTTTAAGTCAGGATGCACTTGATCGTATGGGTAAGCACACAACAGTCGAAAAAATGCTCAGAGGTGTAGAGACAGCCGAATCAAATGGCATTAATACTATGAGTCTGTTTCTTGTGGGATTACCTGGGGACACATTGCAAAATATTGAAGAGACACGAGCCAATAGATTAAAGAGTAGAATAACTCAATACGGCCCTAATATATGCTGGATACTCCCCGGCACGGATATTTACCGCAAGGCAAAAGAATACGGTTTTAACGATGATGTTTATCTTGAAAGCGGGGTCCCATTTTATACTTATGAACATTCACTGGCAGAACTTGAAACATGGTCGAGGTCAATATGAGAGCAAAGGTCATTAACTTATTTGAGCGTTCTGATAGAATGGAACAGTTTAAACAGAATAACCTTCCGTTTAAATACAGCCGTTTTAATGCTATCAGGAGCGATCCGGGTTGGTTAGGTTGTACTCAATCTCATTTGATGGCATTACGTGAGAGTATTGCGCCTGTAATGATATTAGAAGATGACTGTTTGTTTCTTGAATCCTGGGATGTAGTTCTGCAGGCAATAAGACAACTACCACGTAATTGGGATGCTCTTTGGCTTGGAGGGACTCTAATGAAGGCACAGAAACGTTACTCAGAAAACCTCTTTCATGCAGATGAAATTCTTTGCGCTCATGCAATAATTTTCAAAACAAATCGAATAATTGATTATGTTATTCATAACTTTGATTCGTACCAAACAGACATGCGTAAGACTATTGATGTTTTTTACGCCTATGATGTGCAGCAAAAATTTAACTGTTTTATCACTTATCCGCTTGTAGCAACTCAGAGAAGCGGATATTCAGACATAGAAAAACAGAATGTAAATTATACTCAGATTGTAGAACTTTATAAAGCTCATACCGATGTCAGCACCTAAAGGATTATTTAAAAAGTATCTGAATGATATTTTTATTGAAACAGGAACCTTTAAGGGCGATGGAGTTCAAATGGCAATCGAA
>Ga0172381_10000453_pt1 | contig 49441 bp, 63 predicted proteins | sample Leawel6488metaG_FD_119754 | JGI IMG/M metagenome (GOLD analysis project Ga0172381, IMG submission 119754) | Leachate microbial communities from a municipal landfill in Southern Ontario, Canada - Leachate well 64-88 metaG | ecosystem: Engineered > Solid waste > Landfill > Unclassified | place... | reverse complement strand
GACCTCGCCCGGATGGACCCAGGAAAGCTTATCGACGTTATCTTCAACCACTACGTCGCCTACCATCCCGTCTGCGTTCGGGTCGAGTCAGTCGCTTACCAAAAGACTCTATGTTACTGGATTCGCCAACGGCAGCAGGCAGAGAGTAAACTCTTTCATATTGAGGAAGTTACAAACGCGCGGGTCAGTAAAAACGCCAGGATAATGGCTCTCGAGCCGTGGTTTTCCTTTCTTCGAGTTCGGATTCACTCCTTCCACTCGGACCTTGAGCGGCAGCTCTTAGCTTTCGATCCTCACCGCGAGGCCCTCGATCACGATGACTTGATCGACGCTCTATCGATGCACACGGACTTCTGGAGTCGGTGCACTGAGGCCGCTAAGGAAAGCGACGACGCGGCCAGGCTAGTTGGAACTTTCGACGGCAAGTCCGTCGTTCAGGAGCTTTTAGCTCGGGCCAATGTGGCTCATCGGTATCCCTATGACATCGGGCATATGGCCGATAGGCTTATCGGGTCGCAGCTACGCGACGACTACATGCCCAACTGTGAAGAGGTGTTTGTATGAACGCGAAGTGGTTTTTAGCTTCTATCTTGATGTTGGCAGTCCTGGCCGTCTTAGCGGCCACAGCGAACGCTGGAGTTTTCTCCGTGACGCCTTTCGCTTCCGACGATCTAGCTGGCGCGAGGCTTCTTTATCGCGTTAGCGAGGAAAGCCGGACCTCGATCGGCCTGGACGGAGCTTGGATCGACGGGGCGCTGGATCTTGAGAATGACGAAGCGGCTCGAGTCTCCTTCGTCGGTACTTACGACGTGATTCAAACGGCTCCGCTTAACATCGCTATCGCTGAGATTCCTTCAACCGTCTACGTTGGCGTCCTCGGCGGGGTTCAGTTTGGCGAGGACGACGAGGACGCTTCCGCGGCCTTGATGACGGGAGTAAGATTCGGCGATGGCGTCAAGGGCGTAAACCTCGGCATTGAGTATCAGTACCTCCTCGACAAGGATCTTTGGCGAGAGCTTGGAACTTTCGACGATACGGGCAGGATTTTGGCTACCGTAGGTTACGCGTTTCCGTTCTAGCTTTTCTCTCCTCCTTCCTCCACCGGGAGCCATGACCGGGTCACTCATGGCTCCCACTTTAGAGGCTAAAAATGAAAGAGAAACTGGTTCTTTGGCTCGCTGATGCGATGTGGGACGCGCTGAAGCTGTTCGCTGGCTGGCTCCACGATTGGGTCTTCAGCGAGCAGCGGGCCGCCAAGATCCGCATGAAGAAGCGAGAGTGGTGGTGGGCTCGAAGCGAGAAGGCCAAGGCCACTTCTAACCCTCGTGACGACATGCGGGCCAGGTTCTGGCAAGTCCTCGACGCTTTCGAGACGCCTCCGGCTGACGCCATTGCTCGAGGAGATCTTGATATCGAGTCCCGTCGCAAGGCGATGGATGCAGTTGAGGCAACTAGAATCGCTTCTCACCACGGGAGCCATCCATAAGCTGTTCACATTATGAACAGCTTCGGGCCGCAGGCCCGTACAACGTGTTAACCAATGGCCCGTACAACGGGACACTTCCAATGATCAAGGGACGCTCTATAGTTCACTGTCACGGGCGAGATAAAGGTAAAGTGCTTCGCACTTACCGATCTCACGCCGCTGCCGTCCGGGCCCACCGGGCCATTATGGCCAGCAAGAAGAAGCGAGGCAAGAAGCGATGAACGAGCGGGTCGTGACTGACATCGAGTCCTTGCCGTCCGAGGACCTAATCGGGCGGCGTTGCCGCTTGGTTCTAGCGCCAGAAGTTATCGGGCACGTAACTTGTGTCCAGACCTACCGGGCGGGCCGGACCTATCGAGTTGACGTTATTCAAGATGGCGTAATTGTGTCTCTAAGCTGTGACGATTATCAGCTGGAGCTGATCGATGGCTAAAAGCTTAAAAGCTCAAGATTGGATCGAAGCTATTGACGATGCTCTCACTTACCGAGAACGCTTCGGCTGTGAGGCCGCTTGGAATAAGCTCGAGCTGGATTATCTTAACGACGCGTCGGGCGACGCCGCTATCGGGCCAAATCTAATACACTCAATGGGTGACTCGCTGATGTCGTCGCTCCAAGTTCCAATGCCCGAGTTCGTCGTGACGCCGGAGCGGCAAGTAGGATTGGCCAAGGCGCCAATCGTGGAGTCGCTTGACAATTACCTTCTACGCAAGCTTCGCTTACAGCGGTATATCAACTCCGCGTTGCTAAACGGTTTTCTCTACTCCTCCGTTATTCTAAAGGTGGGATATGACAGTGAGTTTAGCTGGTCACCGTATTACGATATCGGGCAAGGAAACAACCTCGTCGGAATGTCTTTCACTCAGTTCAACAAGACAGGCCATCGGATTGAAACCCCCGATACGCAACCTGGATGGCCTTGGGTTAGGCCGGTTCTTCCTCACGACTTCGTCGTCCCTTGGGGAACAATCTTCCTCGAAGACTGTCCTTGGGTAGCCCATCGAGTTATCCGGCACATCGATCACGTCAAGGCCGATCCGAAGTACAAGCATACGGATCGCCTTGAGGGCGCTATCTCGATGGAAGACTTCATGAAGTCTTACGCTAGTGTCGGGTCCAGGAAGACCCGCTCTCCCTCGATATCTAAGGGATTTGCTCGGGAAGCCCGCAAGCCAGAATATATAGAGCTTTGGGAAATCCGGGATCGCATGACCGGCAAGATCCTCGTCGTAAACCGCGATACTGACGAGTTTCTCCGCAACGAGAATGATGCGATTCAGCTCGCTTGCGGGCTCCCGTTTGTCGCTTGCAGCTTGGTCCAAGCTCCTAGGAGCTTTTGGTCTACTCCTCCGGCGTATTACCTCGGCCAAATCCAGAAAACTGAATTTGACATCAGCCTCCAGGCTGAGAAGCAGCGACGCTTAAGCGTCCTCAAGTTCCTCTATCGCCAGAACTGTATCTCGGCGGCGGAGCTAACCAAGGCTCTCAGTGGTGACGTTGGCGCTGCGGCGGGTGTCTCAGCCACTTACCCACTCAGCGAGATCATCGCCCCGCTGAACACTGGAACTACTTTCGATTACATCGCGCACAGCGAAGCTAATCGAAGCAACGCTCGAGAGGCGGTGGGGTTCTCGCTTAATCAGCTTGGCGAATATGACGCTTCGAGCCGACGAACGGCTCGAGAGGCGACCTTCGTCGCCAGCGGCTCCCAGCGGCGAATGGACCGACAAACTGGTCTGGTCGTCGGACTCTACGAGGAAGCTATCAACAAGATCAACTCTCTCGTCTTCGAGTTCTGGCGGGTGCCGCGAGAGATTCTAACGGAGCAAGGCTGGCAATATACTACTGGGCCGGACCTTAAGGGAGACTACCAGTACGAAGTAAACCTCTCCTTCAAGCGTCAAATCTCTCGGGCCGAGCGGAAGATGGAATCCTTGATGCTCTTCTCTCAGCTCGCAGCGATCCCCGGGATTGACACGGCGGCGCTGTTCCAGATGCTCGCTAGCGCGTCTGGCGACGTAGCTTTCGAGAAGATCCTCGCTCCGGCCACCGGAGGTGGCGGAGGCGGAGCTCGTCCAGCCGCTCAAGGCGCCCTTCCAACGATCCCAGCCACTCAAACAGGAGCCGCTTAGTATGCCGGTTTACGACTTCAAGTGTAGAGAATGCCATCGAGTAGAAGAGCTGATTGTGCCGTCCTCAGTTAGAGATGCCACTTGTCCGAATTGCGGTTCCCGCTCGTTCCGTTTGCCGTCTTTTCCTAATGTCCATGTGTTCCCAGCTGATGGCATCTATATACGCGATGTCTCAGCAACTGGGGAAACGTTTCACAGCCGCGCAGAAATGCGGGCTTACGAGAAAGCTCATGACTTAGAGATAGGAGCATGAAAGTGGAGTGCCTAAACTGTGGAGCTGAAGTCCTAATCGGTAATGGAAACTCAAGATACTGCTCTGCCAGGTGCAAATTGGTCGCTAGGAACAAGCGTCTTCATAGCGGTATTTGCTTGGTATGCGGAAAGCCATTTGTTGGAGGCTCTAGCTACCAGTACACTTGTTCTGCTAGGTGCGGTAGGATAGCTAATAACGGGGTCAAAAGATCTGCTAAGAAAAGAGTAAGCGCCAAGAAGCGATTCGCCTATAGAAATGCAAGCTTCTATGTTGGGGCCTCTAGTGACTATAAGTGCGAGATTTGTGGCGATGCCAAAGTAGAAGGGCATCATCAAGACTACGACAAGCCTTTACTAGTTAACTGGCTTTGTCGCAGGTGTCACGTTAAAGTGCACAGTGCTGTGCACGATCTAGTAGCTATCGCTACTTAGGAGACAGAAGCGTGAAGATTGTTACTATAAAAATCGATGGCTCGTATCCAGACGTTTCTTTTGCTGGAGACTACATTACCAGGAAAGAACTCGATCTGATAGGGCGAGCACTGAAGCAACAGCATAGGTTGCTGTTACGGGAATACCGTCGAAGACGGATAATTGAAGAGTACGAAAAGGAGAAACAGAATGACACCGGAAGAATTGGCAGCACAGCAGAAGTCAGAGGCAGCAGCGAAGACGGCAGAGTCGGAGTCGAAGGCGGCGGACCATGCTCAGCCGGACCAAACAGCGATGCTCTCCGCAGCGCTCCAGTCGGCCCTCCAGCCGCTCCAAGCGTCCATCGCGGCCCTTCAGCAGCAGCAACAGCAGCTCCAGCAAAGTCAGGCAAGTAAGGTCGAGGCCGACAAGAAGGCTCAGCTTGATAAGCAGAGCAGCCTCTCGGAGCTCCTGGCGGACCTTGATGAAGAGGAAGTTACATCGACAGAGGACAAGCTGGAGAAGATGTCCAAGCGCCAGCTGGTCGATGTCCTGGTCAACGCGACTGAGACCGCGATAGCCGCTAACAACGAGCGGGTCAAAGCTGAGATTGGAACGGGTAGTAAGGTCATCGAGGAGAAGCTGGGCGGGCTTGAGAAAGCCTTGATGACTATTGTGGCCCGTATGGGCGTAGATCAAGTCCGGAAGCAATTTACCGACTTCGATCAGCACACAGAAGAGGTTGCAGCTGTCATGGCCAAGTATCCGGGGATGGACTTCAAGGACGCTTACGTCCTTGCGAAGGGCCTCAAGGCCGGTCCAGTTCCACCAGTCAAAGTGGCCGAGACTGAGAAGCCGGATAACTTCATCACGGCTATGCAGCCCCGCCGAGAGGCGCCGGTAGGCGAAGACGCCTACGCGATTATGGCAGCTCGTGGCAAGGCGGCCCGGGCTCAGTCGGAGGGTACTACAATGGGTGGGCTCGCAGGTTTCAGAGAGATACTCAATACAGCGATCAATAAAAAGTATGGAAGTGATTAAAGTAGGCTTGTCTTGTTGACTCGCCACTTAACACTCTTCAGGAGGTCATAAGGAATGGCAACACTACCTCAACTGACCAAGGTACTCGATGATGATTTTACCAACACTTGGTACGAGATTCGTACCGCTGTGGCGGATAATATCCTCTCATCGACGGTTTTTACCTTGGCCCTCAAACAGTTTGGCTGCCTTAAGCCGCAGCCAGGTGGCGAGTATGGATGGACTAGTCAAGTTCGTTATGGCAAGCCGTCTTCTCAGCGATTCAAGGCCGGGTCTACGCTGACTCAGACTCCAGTCGCTCTGGACACGTTTGCCAAGCTTCCTTGGCGGTTCTTCTGCGTTGACGTAAACCGCAGCTTCGTCGACGACATGAAAAACCAAGGGAAGTACCAGATCAAGAGCTACCTGTCCGCTCGCCTCGAGCAGGCCCGTAACGCGATGGTTGAGGATATGGAAACGTACCTCTTCCAGTGGGGTGCGTACTACGCGGCCCCCGAACAGCCAAATGGGCTGTTCGATATCGTGGCACCGTATGCGGCGGTTTCTACTAGCGGAGACGGTTCCAGTTCGGACAGTGTGGCCAGCGGAACCTCGAACGGCGGTATTAACCGGACCAACGCTTGGTGGCGTAACTGGGTCGCCTACGACGATGCTTCCCAGGCGGATGCTACTTATGTCGCTGGCCCGACCAACGAGCCGTATGCGCTGAACCTCGTCTCGGACATGGACCATATGTGGAACTGCATAACAGCGGCCAAAGAGTCCCCGAACTTGATCATGACCAGCCAGCTGATCTTCGAGGCCTACGGCGACGAGGTTCGGGATAAGCAGCAGATTGTCCGTTCCGCGTTCAACCGAGCCGCCGCTGACCTCGGATTTGACACCTTGACGTATCGCGGAGCCACGATCAGCTGGACTCCGAAGATCACGGGCCTTTACGTCTTCATGCTGAACATGAATCGGATCGACTGGCCGTACCATCCCAACGCTTGGATGGATATGACTGAGTGGAAAGGCACTCAGAACCAGCTTGAGCGGGTTGCGTACATCCTGAACATGACTCCGGGCCTCGCTACCAACGAGCCTCGTCGTCACGGCGTGATGCTGTACGCATCGTAAGCTGTTCACATTATGAACAAGTCAATGGAGTCCAAGTAACATGGAAAAACAACTAATCACTGTAGGTCTTAACGAGCTCGCTACTGGCGACCGGGAGGGCCTTGGAAACCTATTTGAGCGGGATCGCAAAATCTACCGCTGGGTTAAGAACGTAGGCTCGACGAGCCTTGTGGCTAGCGGATCCTGCTGCGTGGTCTTTACTAGCGTCGAGGCAAATGCTCTCAAGCGGGTTATCTTCGCTGGTACCACTGCGACAGCCTCGACTACTATCCTCTCTTGTCCTGGTGGCGTGCCGGTCACAGCTATTGGACCGAGCGGCTCCGATACCGGCGATCACGGCTGGGTTCAGGTCGCTGGCGTGACTACGGTTCGAGTGTATCAACTGGTCACAGCCTACGTCGGTGGCGAAGTGGCTATCGCCACGTCAGTCGTTCCAGCTACCGTTGCTTGGGGCGCCGCTTACCCGGCTACTACCACTTACAGCCGGTACGTTTCCATTATCAACCCAGTTGCGACTACGGGTGCCGCTACTTACTGCAGCGCTGTGGTCGAAGTTCATTGCCTGTAAACCAGGAACTTGGAGCTTATACAATGATCGGGCCAATAGCAATTTGCGTTCACTCGTACAAAGGTGTGAACTTTGATGGGTACTTCAATCACATGTGGTGTATAGCCCACTGGGCTCAGAAGTACGACCTTGTTTTTATTGGCAAGCCAGGACTCGATGCAGCTACCGCAAGGAACGCTATCATCGATCGGGCCCTTGAGAAGAAGTGCACTCACGCGCTTTTTATGGACGAGGACCATTTCTTTCCTCGCGAGACCCTTGATTGTCTCTACGAGTCCTCTACCAAGGACTCTCCAGCGGCGATGGTATCGGGCCTCGTTTGCAAGAAGGGGGAGGGTTATCAGCAAGTGTGCTGGGAGATTCGGGACACTAAGGATGGTATCCAGTACTATGCTGTAACCCTTCCCCTTGATGGTAAGACGTACCAAGCTAACGTCTGCGCTTTCGGGTGTACCTTGATTAACCTCGAGTCTATCCAGAAGTTGAAGAGGCCGTTCTTCCGAGATACCTGCACTCCTGGACCGGATGGTGTGTCAACTAACGTTCGTAGTGACGTTAACTTGTGTCTCGCTTTCAGAGATATCGGCGAGAAGGTTTTCGTGGACACTCGAGTCCTTATCGGACACGACGATGATAAAGGAACCGTCGTCTATCCGCACAATGCGGCGGAGTTGCTAAACCTTCGGAACCTCGAGAAGTCTACGATGAAGCTAAAAGAAGGGCAGTCGGGCTTTTACTACGCCCCAGGAGACTGACATGAGAGTTGCGTTTTTCCTTAGTCCGTGGCAAAGTGGCGAGATTCGAGGCCGGCAGATAGCTGGCGAGCTTGAGAAGCGATCCTTCGATGTTTGCATCGACCCAACTGTAGTTTATCACAACGATATTTGCGTTTTTGTCAAGTGTTTTCCTACAGATGAAATCGTGAATCGCCAGCTCGGTCGAACTATCATCGATGTAGTCGACGCCTACGGGATGATGCCCTGGTTGAAGGAACATCCAACGGTTGAGCTCATCGCTATCAGCGATGTTCAGGCTAAGCTATTCAAGACCGAGTTTCCGGGCCGAAAAATCTGGACTATACCTGAGCATCACTGTAACTTTGAGGATGCTCGGGTTCAGGTTTGGCGGCCAAAGTGGGTAGGGTACATAGGATGTACGGATGGCTTCCAGCTCGATAGGATCGATGTAGCCAGAGAGCTTAAGCGCGTTGGGATGAACTTTGTCTTTCTCGAGACTCCGTTTAATCGAGACGAGGTCTGTAAGTTCTACCGTAGTATCGACCTTCAGCTGTGCTTCCGTAAGGTCTCTCCATTTCCAGAGTTCAAAAATCCTTTGAAGCTAGCCAACGCTGGAGCCTTCGGCATCCCGACGATAGCTTATCCCGAGGCCGCTGATGATGAGTTTGGTCGGCAGAACTACGTTCAGATTTCCGATTTCAGCGAGGCGATTACTTGGTGTTCCCGGCTGAAGGACGACGATCAACTTTATCAGTCTCTAAGCGCTAAGGCTCTCGCTGCTTCCAGTGCTTACGGGATCGTTAACATAATCAACAGGTGGCTAAAGGTACTTGATGGAACTGTCGATAGCTTGTAGCCTTGATCCTAAGGTCGCTATAATCGATGGCCGTCGCGAGACGGTTCTCGGTCTAGCTGCCTTTCATGCGTTTCCCCGTGGAAACGGACTTGGTCGAGCTACGCTTGAGGTGATTACCAAGATCGCTCGGGCCGAAGGTTATCGCTATATCGTCGGTTTCGCTGAGGACGACGGAGCCGGCTTCTACAAAGCTTGTGGTTGGAGCGTGGCTCCAAACTACATTAAAAGCAAGATAGACGGGCATATGAAACGAGCCGTCTGCTGGGCAAGTGACGGGTCCTTGGCCCGTACGATTTCACCTCAAGAGAGGGATTGGTAGGTAGAAGATGATTAGATTGCTTAATGTGACGATGGCTACAGATGTAGACAGTTTCGTGTCTCCGGTTCTTCACTCGGGATTTATAGGTGAAGGAAAGCAAGTGGCGGACTTTGAGGCGAAGATCGCTGAGTTTCTTGGCGTCGAGCCGTGGCAGGTGGTGACTGTAAACAGTGGCACCTCGGCCCTTCAGCTATCGCTTCGTCTCTCCGGTGTCGAGTACGGGGATCAAGTTATTTCAACGCCGATGACTTGCTCCGCGACAAATACCGCTATCCTCGCACAAGGCGGCCGGCCTATCTGGTGTGACGTTGAGCCGAAGACAGGAAACTTAAGCCCTGCCGTCCTGCGGCAGCTTCTATCTCGCGACACTAGCGATAGTATTAAGGCTGTCGTCGCTGTCCACTGGGGCGGACGACCCTGCGATATAGACGAAATCGATGAGATATGCGACCACGAGGGCCTTTACTTTATTGAGGATGCAGCTCAGGCTTTTGGAGCTTATGCAAGTAATCGTCCTATAGGAAACAACACCAGCGACTTTACGTGCTTTTCCTTCCAAGCTATCAAGACCTTGACTACTGGAGACGGTGGGGCCATCGTCCTTCGAGACCCTGATTTAGCTCGACGGGCTCGCCTCCTCCGCTGGTTCGGTCTGGATCGTTGCGGCTCGACGAAGCTTAGGTGTCTCCAAGATCCCGCTGAGGCGGGCTATAAGTACCACATGAACAACATCGCGGCGGCGATCGGGCTGGCTAACATTCGATTCACTCGACAAGTCCTGAATCGACTGGCCGACATAGCTTCTCGGTACGATGAGGCCTTTCAAGGCTTTAGTCATATCGAGGTGCCCCCTAGCGACAATGATTTAGTATCCTCGAACTGGCTCTACACAGTTCTCGTCGACGACCAGGACGCCTTTATAGCGTCCCTCGAAACTCGAGGCGTCGAGGCTTGTCGGGTCCACACTCGGAACGACAACAAAACAATCTTCGCTGGAAGCGCGGCGATCCGGCTTCCAGGGGTTACTTACTTCGACGAGCATCACGTCTGTATACCGATTGGAGCTTGGTTAACGGATGATGGTGTAAGTACGGTTATCAAGGCAGTTACTGATTACGAGAATGGAGTATAGAACATGGCAGCTAATGTCACGATTGCTAAAGATGGCAAGAGAGTAATGCAGAAGATTCTGCTCAAGCTTGGACTTCCCAACAACGCAAAGCTTTGCCAGCGGGTTTGGGTCTGCACTGGAGCTACGCCCGCTGTTGAGGCCGGCGCTTCGACATGTGCCGCGTATCCAGTCGCGGTTAGCGACTTGGCTTATCGAAGCGATGAAAAGTTGGCATACATTTGCACTGTCGCTCCAGCGGCTGCGACAGCCGCAACTTTCGTAGCCCTTCAAGCCTAGTGAGAACTATGCGTCGAATAGCTATACCGATACTTATCTTGCTTTTGGCTTCCGCAGCCAACGCGTCGTGGCACTTCTCCTCGACCGATACCGTGACGATGGCTGACGCTGCCGTGCTGACCCTGCAAAGCGGCGACTGGTCTGTCGCTGGCTGGGCACAGATTGAAGGAGGAGAGGGGACGTATCGCAAACTGTGCGAGTGGGGCAGCGAGTCCACAAGCAACTGGTTCCGTGTGTACTATGCCACCAATAATCTTGTGTGGTTCAATATCCGTGGAGGTGCTGCGAGCACGAAAACAGCTGGTGGAGCTAACGTATCGCCTGGCAACGATGCGGGCTGGGTCCATCTAGCGGTGATCCGCTCGGGAAATACAATGACCGGCTACGCCAATGGTACTGCCCTCGCAACGGCAGCCGACCTAACGTATGCGTATTCGATCAACGGGGCGACGGACTGGACGTGGGGTCACAGCGGGGCCTGGACCGGATACCTTGGGGAGTGGGCAGCGTGGACGGATCACGCTTTGAGCGCGGAAGAGCTGACGGCCCTGGTTGGCGAGGGTCTTCCAGAAGAGTGTGCCACGACTCCTGAGTGGCACATAGAGATGTACGATGACTTCGTATCGCAGATTGGTAGTTTGAGCATTACGAATGTCGGTGACGGGACAGAAACCGCGCGGTTCGACCATCCTATATCGGATCGCATCAGCAAGGCAGCGGAGAACCCCTTCCCCACTGACGCTTCGACCTCTGCTGGCTACCGCACTCCTCACCTGCGATGGGTGGACCCAGCACATGACTCCACAGCATTTAGCGTATACCTCGACACGTCGAATCCACCTACCACGCTGGTCGCGGAGGCGATCGAGGTGCCGTATTGCACACTTGCTTCCAGCCTGAGCATGAACACAGTCTACTACTGGAAGGTAGTTTCGACCTCCGGCGGCGTTGAGTATACCAGTGCAATTTGGAGTTTTACGACCTATGATTACCCAGCTGGTACGAAGGTTTTCGTCGGCCCTGTGGATACGGGGGATGGATCGGGAAGCAGCGAAGCGAACGTCAAGCAGTGGTCTGACGTTGCAACGGAGACATCGAGCGGCAATCTCCTCTTTATCGTGGCTCCTGACGAGACGATTTACAACCCGGATGCTGTCTGGACAGCGGATCGTCTCTACTACGCGGAGGCGGTCACAGCGAACAACGACGACGAGTCCTGGCAGTTCGACCGCTACTACCGAGTGGGCCAGTTCTGCAACGGGGACATCTGGGTGGACGGGCCGGTGAGCATAATCACGATCAGTCCAGTGTGGGACGGCGACATACACGGCACGATGATAAACCCGACTGGTGGAGATACCCAGGGGTTCCGAGACACGGGGACTACGTATCTTTCCTCTGCATACCTTTCATCGCTCAACGTAACGGATGAAACGACACCTTACTTATGGCCGACTCATGGCCTGCCTATGACTGTTGCAGCGACTTCTTCGGTGGTTACAGCCTACGGACTAGCGGAAGTGGTAGACAGCACATACCATAAGAGCATCGGCATCCTGACCGTCCTGGCCGATCCAGTTGCTACTGGGTCATTCCGTCCGCCCGTAGTCGGCGGAACCTCGAAGGTCGTAACCTATAATGAAAGTGACATGAGTTACGATGTGCTGGGGACGATAACGGCTGTGGACGGGCAGACCATTCACAAAGACACCTACACGGATGCTACAGACTGGGATGAGACGCTGGAGAGGTCAGTCCAACGCTACCATATGTCCTGGGGCTCCGGCGATCTATACCGGCAGAACCTATCCGCCTACACGCATCAGACTGGCTACCCGATGTATACGGCATCGCAGATCGGGTGCGTTGCCCTGGCGTTGAACTGCGACTACACGAACGCTCAAAAACGCCTCCTGCTGTGCCGTATGGTGCAGTTGGGCATCGAAGAGTATGCGATTCGTGTAGCTTCCAGTGGTGGATATAACTACGGCGAGGGGCACGCTGGCCTGCACGGATTCCCTGTCCTGTTCGCCGCCAAAGTCCTTGACGATGCCGCTATGTACGCCAACGTCCTGGCGTACAAGACAGACGAGCGGTCCCAATACTTCTACGTGTCCGAGGCTACGGATGTAGTCACTCCAGACCCAACAGAGGGCTATGCCCTGAGTTCCTCGGGTGGAACAGTAGCGAAAATATGGTCTGCGGACGGAGAGGGCACAAAGACCGGGACGGTGACAGTCACGAACGGCTCGACGACGGTGAGCCTAAATACGGGAGAGTGGTCCGGTGGAGCCGCAGAAACTTACTTCTTCGGAGTCGTCGGAGACAATCGCGCTTTCGATCCTCGCGGCCACGTCTACCAAGTTACCGGCACGCCGAGCGGTTCGACGATCACCCTGGCCGAAGCGTATGACGGTGTCACCAACGCCAACGCCCGCTATACGCTGTCCGACTGCGTGTACTACGGCCACGGCAAGGGCGGCAAGATGGATTCGGAGAACAAGTATCAGTACGATTACCCAGAGTACGTCACCCGCATGGTGGGCCTGCCGGAGTACGGATCATTTCACAGTGGCTCCCCGCTGATGGCGGGTCCATTCTGGGGGTTTCCTGGTTGCTTCGGTACCTACCGCTGGAGTTCGCCCGAGGGCAATGGCGCGGCGGCGTTGACTATCCTTATCATGGGTCTGGTCGATGAGTGGGGCCACAACGCCTATCTGGACTACATGGACAGGCATTACGAGTACACCAGTTACATCCTGAGCCTGGCCGATCATACGGGTCTTGGCGACGGAGACCTGTGGTATCTGCAATTCGAGCGGAGCATGTGGGCCGAGTACCGAGACGACTACGTAGCTGCCCGTCCGATCTGGACGTGCAAGGCGGACACCCCCTCCGGGACCAGTACCTTAACATGGGATGCCCCCGATGGAATCGACAAGTGGGACGTGTACCTGGACGAAGCGGACCCTCCTACGACCAAGGTAGGCGACGGCGTGACTACGGCGTCATTTGACACGGGCGATCTCGGCCTCAAGACAAGTACAGTGTACTACTGGACTGTATCGGCTAACGTGCCCGATACGACAGAGCGAATATTCAATCCAGATAACTTAACGCCTTGGCTACCATCCGTGTGGGACTTTACGAGCGGCGATGGCGGAGTAATAAGTCGTAGTGTAACACGAAGTCCTATTTTTGGGAGTGTGGTTCGATGAAGCGTATACTCGTTATCCTATTCTTTCTATGCTCCGTTGCTCATGCTGACTTCCTAGGAACCTGGCATATAGATGACTACGTTCCTATAACAGTAGCTACACATCAGTTCTCCACCGGCGCGGCGATGCAGCCGACTACGCTAACGTACTCGATTTACGAGGATGGCTCCACAACTGGAATTGCTGAAGACACGGACATGGTTGTAGCATCTCCGTTCGACTCTATCGTAGGCGTGTACCTGGCTCGGGTCCAGTTGACTGCCGCCGCTGGTTTTGAAACGGGGAAGAACTATACGGTGGTCGTGAAAGCTACTGTAGATGGCGTGTCGGCTGTAGCTATTCACACTTTTCAGGTTGAAGCAGCCGTAACAGCTGATATTTGGCAGTCTCAAATAAGCTCGTATTATACTGTAGCTGGCTCTTTCGCTCAGGCACTTTACAGAGCATCTATACGGTATAGGCCATAAAGGAGAAACTATGCGTTATTCACTAAGAGGAACTATTAAGGATATCTGGCATCCCCTTCGGGCCGAGGCTAACGAAGACGCTACAGCTATCGACCTGACTACTGGTAGCGCCTACGCCAGTATGCCAGCTAGTGCTGTCAAGCTCCCTCGATACAGCGCCTCTACGGGTCACGGAACGGGGATAGCTATAATAGCCTGTGCTGGAGCTGCCGCTGACAAGACATTTACGGTGAAGCTCTTCGCGTGGCGCTTTAAGAATGGCGTGGCTCAGCGACTCGCGTCTATCGCTTGCACAACCGGCACAGCTGGAGTCGTGACGTATCCCAGCGGAGGAGCGGCTACTCTCAAGTTTTGGGCGGATACAGCTACGGTCACGTCGTATCGAGTGGGATCTGTTTACTCAGTAGATGGCGAGGGTGGAAACGCGGTAGCTGAGATATTTGTAGTTGACGATGGATTTGACTACATATACGCTGAGGTCTCGGGAGCTGACGGGTCGACGGGCGCTGAGGCCGGCAACGTGTCTCTTTATTTCGCTATGGTCTAAGAGGCTAAAATGGCTCGAACTAGGACACAGATAAAAGCAGCTGTCGGATATAACACTGGGCGGGCGACAGAGAAAGCCACGTTAATCGAGACTCTCTGTGATGAGGCTCTCAAGGTGGCTATCGGAGCTCACCCGTTCCGAGGTGCCACGACGGAGCTGACAGACATAGCTATCACCGAAGACGCTACCTCAGTAGACATCTCAGCGGTCTTGACGACGACGCTAGTCAACATCGTAACCGCTCGGATCGTCGATGCCAGCGGACCGGATAACACTATCCTCATAATGAAGAGTCGGGACTGGTGGGACCGGAATGTAGTTAACGCCGAGGATAACATGAAGGGCCGGCCTGAGTATGGGCATCGCTACGGCACAACGGTTCTCCTGAACCGGCCCGCTGAGTCGGGCCTCGAGTTGCGGCTCGTGGTGTCTCAAGAAGCTACCTTCGCTTCTGACGCTACGACTTGTCCAGTCGCGATCCTCGATACGTTCGTGGTCCAGTACGCGACGGCCTTCGTCTTCCTCTCTATTGAGAACGAGGCTCAGTTTATCGAGTGGAAGCGCCAGGCGCTCGGGCCGCAGTGGGACCAGGGGATAGTAGGCGGATCGCTGCTTCAGGCGATAAATACCGATAAGTTCGATGTGTCGGAAGAGTTTCAGGCTGAGCGAGACGTTTCTAAGCGAGAGGGGACTTCGATCCTTAATAACGACTCTACCCACGATGACTACGGACAGATAAGATCGTGGTATTAAGCCGTTCACATTATGAACACCTTGGAGATAAGCAATGTCCTGGAATGGCTGGAATGTAGCTTTACCGGCAGACCATACGCAGATCAAGTCTCTGCCTGAGGCTATAAGGGACGCCGAGTCGTCAACTAAGATCATCATATCGAAGGAACACGTGGCCCCCGGAGCCGCTCAGGCTGGAGGGCAGCACCTCAAGGGATCGTGCCGGGTATATCTCGACTCGGTAACTCCATCGGTGGACCCGGAGGGAAACGGGCTGGTTACTGGATCGGTGAATGATACCTCTGACAACGGGAGAATCGCTATAGTTACTGGCTCCAGTAACTGTCTAAAGGTATATGTGGGTACTGCCGCTGGAATCTCTACCGGCTGGCAGACGGTTCTCTGCGAGCGGGTTAAGCTCGCAGAGACTATGTACGGTGGCGGTAGGGTAATATCGGATATAGCTACTGGAACCGTCTCTGGCCAAGCTATCCATGTTGGTCAGCTGGACACGGCGTACTTCGTCGGTATCTCCACTGGCACGATTCAGTCGAAGCTCCAAATAAAGACCCTCTCAACGGGTCTGGCTACCAGCGGTACGGCGCTTGTCGTGAGCCCGTATTACGATCCCGGTACCTACGCCAACGGCGAGTCCGTCACGCTGCCGAACGGGCTGATAATGAAGTTCGGGATTGCTACAACGAACGGGTCAGGTGTTGCAACTATTACGTTCGGGGCGGCTTTTCCTACCGCTATAAAGAACGTCCAAGTAACGGTGAAGAACGCTGCGTACTCGTACTGCGTTAACGTTGACGACGATCCGGCTCCCAGCGTAACTGGATTCAATGTTATAGGTACTGGAACTACCTATACATTTTACTGGATGGCTATTGGATACTAACAATGGCTGAAAAGATTATTTCCATCGCGATAGCTTGTAACCATCCGGGCCAGCAGGTTGGAGGGCTTAACAAGCGAGACGAGTCTGTTGGCTTCATGGGACAGTATACTCCCGTGATTAGGAACATGGTCGTCGAGCCAACTCGCGTTAGGAAGCGTCGAGGCTATAGCCAAGTTGGGCGGGCCAGCTTGCCACTTAGTGGCAATGGTACAGGGCTCTTCGAATACGTAGACGCTACTGGCACTCGACACTTGATCGCCATGACTACCACTGGCGCTTATAAGTACGACGCCTCAGCCGGCACCTGGGCCGATGTGTCGCCAGTTGCGGCTTTCACTGGAGATATCGATAATCGCTTTCACGGTTCCGTAGTTACAGACACTACTACCTTCGCAACCAATGGTGGATCGGCCTTGGTAGTTACCAACAACAACGATGATCTCCACTACTTCGAGGGAGACACTGGAGACGTCTTCACTAAGCTTGTCCACGGCTACCCATCCTTCGGTAACTGCGTCGATGTTTCGGAGTTCTGGAATCACCTGATCTTGCTTCGAGTGACTACAAGTTCTACTAACAACAGGCTCCTCGCTTGGGCGGATCTCGGAGACGTGACTGAGTGGGCTGCCGGGACCAGCGGAGCGACGACACTAACCGACTCTCTCGGCTCCCTTAAGCGGGCTGTCAAGCTCGGCCAGGCACTGGTGATGTATTCAGATAGCTCTATTAGCCTATGTAACTACATCGGTAGCTCGACGCTCTACAGTATTCCGACGCTAGTCTATGAAACGGGCCTCCTCTGCTCCGACGGGGTTTGGGGATCGTATAACTATCACTGCTTTATCGGATCGGACCTACGAATCTATCGATACTACGGCGGAACGCAGCTTGATCATATCGGCGGGCCGGTTGAGTCGTCTCTCTTTAGCGAGCTCAACTACAACCTGAAAGAGCGAATCTGTGCTATGTACGATCCGATCCGGTACAAGCTGTACTTCTGCTTTCCCCGCTCGACGGACACTTACAGCTACGCAGCTTATGCCATCTCGACGGACCTCGATGGGTGGCCTTGGGAGTACCACGAGTTTGCTGATAGCGTTTGCGCTTCCTCCGTTATGCACGCAACTAGTACCGTCTACTGTGACGACGCTACGTGGGGCGAGTACTATTGCGATCTTGTCACAGCTTACTGCGACGATCCCTTCGGCCAGAGTGACGCTCCTGTTTGTGTCTTCCTCAGCCACGACGGATATGTCTTTATGCTTGATGAGCGGACTGGCTACGACGACGCTACCGCGATTGAGTGCGAGTATCAGACTGAGGACATAACCGTCGATGCTGAGGAGTCGTATGGCCGATTTACCTGGATGTCCTTTGTAGCTATGTCGTCCACCGCTGGGACGGTGGACGTGTCGTACTCGACGGACGGTGGAGGTAGCTGGACAAACTTTGTAGACTCTCCGGTTCAGCTGACCACATCCTGGGATACTTACAAGATTCCTTTCGACGCTTCTGCTCGACGGGTCCGTTTCAGGTTCTCTCAGGTTACAGCGGATGATCTCCAGCTGCGAGTCGCTGTCAACATAGCGGTAGCTCCTACAACTGGAAGGGACTAATGGAAACAAGATATAAGTATTTTGATATGCCGGTTATATCTAATGATATACCCACCGGACTTAAGCTCTTCCTCATTGAGCTTGGTCGGCGTATCCAAATAGCTATCCAGGAACCTCCCACTCAAACGGAGCCCGGGGCCAGGCCAGTCGAGGATAGTTCGACTATCGATGACGAGCAGAACGGGGAGCGGTTCAGTAACTATGGAGCCACAGGCCCGATTACGTTTCAGATGCCTCCGGCGGTTCCGGGCCTCGAGTACGAGTTTTCCGTCGATGCTAACTACGCTATTTACATAGCGCCCGCTCCTACTGAGCGGCACTTACTGGGCGTAGCCAACCAAGCTATTGTTATCAGCGCTGTAGGAGACATCATCCGACTTGGCTGTGTAGTCGCTGGCATATGGCGGATTATCCGAATCGTTGGCGGATCGACTATGACATATACCAGCTACATTCCCGATGCCACTGGACTTCCGATTCCTTCAGCAGACGGGTCGCCGATTTTAGGAGCTTAAGATGTATCGATACTTGTGGCTTTTGTTACTTCCCACTATCGCGCTCGGTCAGATAAGCACTTATACCGAGTCTACTAATCCCGATGCGAACGATCTGTTTTATCTCCTTGGTAGCCCCTCGGGAACACCAGTTAACAGGAAGCTTAAGATCAGGACGATTCAGGAGAACGTAGACGTTAAGTCCTTCGGGGCCAAAGGTGACGCTAACACAGACGACGCTACGGCGTTTCAGAACGCTATCAACTACGCACTACTTAACAAGCGGGGAGTCTTCGTCCCCGCCGGCGAGTACTGCATCGGGACGACGCTGACGATCGGAACGGGCGCCAAGGAATACACCGGCTTCCAGATGATTGGCCAAGGGCGTCCTCAGATCGTTTGGGATGGCGCTACCGGCGGCCAGCTAATGAAGATTACTAGCGTTTCGTTTTCCGAGTTTAGCGGGATATACTTCGATGGAAACGACGTGGCTGACTCGAATGGCATTTGGATAACTACAGCCAGTACGTATCCTACAATGGAGCTCCTATGGCGATGTTGCGATATCCGAGACTTCGGTAAGATCGGGCTGGATGTGAAGCAGCGCGAGGCTGACCTAGTTACGTGCGACTGGATGGAGTTCTCTGAGTGCCATATCGGCTATAACAACATAAACGTAGTCCTTCGAGGCGGCGTTCGGGACTGTCACTTTGTGGGTGGAGCGAACCTTAGCGCTGACACCTACGGCGTGCGGATCGATGGCGGAAAGCTAAAGGCTGTCAATGTAACGTTTGCTGGAAATACCACATGCGACATCTATCTCAACGGAGCTATCTCGGCGTTTAACTTGTTTGACTGTTGCTCTGAGAGTCAGTGCATTGTGCAGACTAATCCGGCTGTAGTAGCTGGATCGTCGCTAATCGGGCCCTCGATTATCAGCGGCTTCCACCAAGACTTAGCGACTGTAACTCCCGATCCACTTGTGCCAGCAGCTATTGACTACGATATTGCTCAAGGCTTGGTCTTGGTGGCTTGTCGGTTTGCTAACAATGTGTCTATCGGCTCGGACGTGACTTCAGTTACGGCTACGGAAGTTTTCTTCTATCCCGACGCAACGAAGAAGTTTACAGGCGATGTATCTCAGCTAACCGCAAAGTTCTCGGGCGGCAAGGAAGGACGAGGGACGACTGATCCGGCGGAGCTGCTCCACTTGAAGGATGAAACGGGCTCGCCTCTGTTGCTGGATACTACAGCTGATGGTGTAGTACTAAAGATGAAGGCCGGAGTGCTAACGGACTCTCAAGCTATCGGTCGATCCGCTGACGCTACCGATATGAGGGAGCCAAACGGCACAGCTCAAATTATTCTGCACCACGGAAACGGTTACGTCTCCATAGGAGACACTGGATGCTATCCACCTCAAGCGCAGCTTCACGTTGGTGGAGGTGCTATGTTTGAGGGCCACATTTACGTTAGGAACGGAGCCACCTCTGGCGGCTATATCGATCTCTATGAGGATAGCGACGAGACTAATGACAACTACGTTCGGTTGCTGGCTCCGGCACTAGCCGCTGACTTGTCCTTCACGCTTCCGGCTGCTGATGGAACCTCCGGGCAGTTCCTCAAGACTAACGGATCGGGCGTTCTTAGCTTCGGTACGGCGGCTGGCGGCGGAGATATGCTGGCAGCTACTTACGATGCTGACGCGGATGGAGATATCGATGTAGCTGCTGGCGGGACCGAGAAGTCCACTTGGACTCAGTACGCCATTCCATACTTAAGTAACACTACGGTCTTCGGAGAGGTGGCTATTGGAACGGCGGGCCAGATGCTCAAGGTAAACTCCGGGGCGACTGGATACGATTGGCTTTCAGCTAACGCCGGCACAAATATCACGGCGGACCTCGAAGAGGAGACTCATGCAGCTGAGCACGCTGTAGCTGCCGCTGACACGGTCTTCCCCGCTGATCCTGGGGCGGATCGTTACTTGATGTGGGACGACGACCCGGGTGCACTAGCGTGGGCCGAGGTATCCGCGGGATACACAAATCTAACTAGCTTCGTTGCCCAAACAGCTTGGAGAGTTCTCTATAGTAACGCTGACGGAGACATTACAGAGCTGGCACTTGGCAGCGACGGAGAGTATTTAAAGAGTAACGGAGCTTCTGCGGCTCCTACCTGGGCGACTCCGTCTGGAGCGGCTCATGACGCTGCATCCTTAGCCGCTGACGCTGACGCTATCCTCGGACTGTCCACTCAAGAGATTAACCTCGATACTCAGACAGCTAACTATGTCTTCTCTGGTCCAGTTTCTGGAGCTGCTGCTGACCCGACGTTCCGAGCCCTGGTAGCTGACGACATTCCCGATCTAAGCGGGACGTACTTGACCGCTGAAGTCGATGGAAGCGCCTCCAACGAGTTGCCTACTGCCGGATTCGCTATCGACGTTTCTACAACTGAAGTTGCCTTCGATTCGACCGAGATAACTGGCGCGACTACGTGGGACGATGGAGGCGAAGCGTCGGTAGCTTGGACCTGGAACCTATCAGCGGGAGACCCCACTCTAACTATGGGAAACGATTTGTTTACCCTTAGTAACTCCCTCACCGTAGTTACGGGAAAGAACATTACGCTCGGGACGACGCAGTGGAATTCAAGCGACGCTATAGACGGTGAGCAGATCGCTGCCGACACTATCGACGATGATTCTATCGACTTTACCGATGTGACCTTAGCTGACATAACGGACGATGTAGGTTATCTAACGGCTGAGGTGGACGGGTCAACTACCAACGAGATCGAGGTTGTCGATGAGGCGTTTAATGCGACGAACTTCAACGGTGGCACGACCGCTGCCGTTTCTCAGGATGACTTCTATGACTTGTGGCATGGGATCGATACTGACGACGATGGTGACGTAGACGCTATGGACGCTACTGTGTGGGCCACGAAGCAAGCGGCTGACGCCGACCTGACCACTTACGCGGGGATCACTCCAAGTGCGGATATGCAGACATTTCTCGCATATGCTAACCTCGCTGCGATCAAGGCTGGCATAAGCTTGGACGACTTGGTCACGCTATCCGGCGTAGCCGATGGCGCTGTTAACCTCGGCGAGTTTACCGGCACTACGATAACTGACAACGTGACACTTAAGGCAGCGATGCAACTACTTGAGACTGCCGTTGAGACTAAGCAAGCTACGGTGACCGAGGGTAGCCTCGCTAACTCTGTGATTCTCTCGGCCGATATTAAGGATGGTGAAGTGGCTGTTGCCGATCTCGCTACCGACGCTAAGACCTTCGGGATTAACTTCGTGATCGACGGCGGCGGGTCAGCGATTACAACCGGCATAAAAGGAGACATCGAGCTTCCGTTCGCTGGGACGATCACCAGCGTCCGCCTTCTCGCCGACCAGAGTGGCTCGATTGTAGTGGACATATGGGAAGATACTTACGCGAACTTCCCTCCAACAAATGATGATACAAGTACAGCGTCCACTCCGCCGACAATAACTACGGCTACCAAGAGCGAAGATTCGACGCTCACTAGTTGGGACACGACATTCTCCGCTGGAGACACCCTGCGGATCAACGTAGATAGCTGTACTACGATTACTCGATGCACGTTAAGTATTAGAGGAACAAAGAGCTAAGAGGTAAACTATGGCGCTAACAGTAGAAGTAACTAAGGTCTGGCCAACTGTCAGTCCGACAAATGAGGACTACAGGATCGCACTTCAAGTGTCTCTTAGCGATGACGGCGTCCAGGTCCGGCAGGAGACATTTTCGTGCGAGGTAGATAAAAACGAAGTCCTGACAAGTACAACCAGTACAATCGGTCGACTGTTGACTAAGATAAACGCTTGGGTTTCTATATACAAGAAAGAAAAAGTTGCGTTCAACCATGCCGCTTACGAAACTATCCGGGCCGGAGTGGCCAGTGGGATCAGTCTATAAGGAGACAACATGAGACGTAAGTTTATAACGTGGTCAGTAGTCGTAGCGTCGATAGCTATTGCACTCTACACCTCAACGGTTATCTATGCAGCCTTGACTAAGACTTCCACTGAGACCGTTGTCCACGCTTGGAATGAGGTTCTTCCAACTACGGCTGAAGTTGGTACCGCTGGAGATGTCTCAGCGTCGTACAGTACCGCTCTCTGCCTTGAGACCGGCTGTACCGAGGCTGGGGACTTTAGTGGAGCCACTTTCTACGTCGAGATTTCCTACGACACCGAGAACTGGATGCTACTGACATCGTTCACGAGTTCAGCGGATGCCACTGTCGGAGCTGACGACGTAAACGATGCCAGCTCAACAGCTGGAGACGCTACCCTTACAGTGACTGATGCCGTTTCTGATGAGCTAGATGTTGTTGGCAGGACGTGGCTGATCTGGGACGGTACTGCGGCAAACTCTGAAATTTGTCGTACTATCTCCAAGGGTACAACGGTCGATGTGGACTTCGATACGCTGACTCTCGCTGACCCGACGACTCACGATCACTTGGATGGGGTTATTGTCTACGATAGAGCTGAGACTTTCATCGTAGCCTTGCCACTTGCGACTCGACAAGTCCGAGTGATTTGTTACAACGGGGACGACACTATCAACTGTGCGTACCAGTATAGCGTCCTGAAAGTGACTGCAATCCAATGATAAAGAAGCTATTCTTAGTCTTGCTTCTCTGCGCTCTCGCATCAGCGCAGAACTTCAAGCCGCCGATGGGAACTCAGATCGACTGGTCTCATCCTCTCGCTCGCGGTCTGGTCGGCTGCTGGCTGATGAACGAGGGGGCGGGGAATGTCGTCTACGATCAGAGCGGGAATGGCAAGACGGGCACGATCACGGCGGCGACGTGGATGGCAGGACTGGAAGGAGCGGCCCTAAATCTCGATGGGACTGGAGACTATATTCTGGTCGGCTCCTACATCCCTGCGATAACCGCTACCAGTGACTTCACCATTCATTGCAAAGTTAAAATCACTGCTCGGAATGGTAGCCAGTTCATATTATCCCAAGTACGCGCCAGTGGTGACAGATTTGGTGTTTACGTCAACGATAGTGCATCCTGCACCATCAGTATTGAGTACTACGAGGGGTCGGCCTACGGGCGCTACGTGACAGGCACTTTATCCTATGGCACATGGTACGATGTGTGTCTGATAAACTATGCGGACAAGACAAAGGCCATTTTTATCGATGGAGTTCTAAATTCCGGTACAGGGGCATCGGGCATCTCCCCCGGCAGTTCGGGGACAAATCAATTCGTATTCGGAGCGTCTGCATCGGCTGGTGCAAGTTTTCTGAACGGGCAATTTAGTTATGGGTCTATTTACAACCGTGCCCTCTCCGCCTCCGAGATCGCCCAACTCTACCGCGAGCCGTTCGCGATGCTAGCGCAAGAAACACCAGAGTTCTTTGTATCAGCTGGTGAGGAAGAGCCGGCTGTCGGCCGGATTCAAGTTATCTTTATCTCCGGAATTCCCGTTTGGGTTACTTTAGCCTTGGTATCCACTTGTGTCCTCGATATGAGACAAAGGAGACGTGCAGCATGAAACAGTGGCTTGTACTTATCGGTATCTGTATCGGTGTGGCTGGCGCGAGCACTGTCCCGAAGGTAGTTCTGTGGGACGCGAACGACTCTCGAGGGCAGGTGATTATCTACAGCAGCGATCCGAATGATGTTCAAGCTTGGTACGATACCTTCGTGGCTCCTCGTGTGGCGGCTCAAGTTGCGGCTCTCATCGCTGATCCGAACGCTCTCATAGACTCCAACGATCTCGCTTCAGCGATTACGTCGAGTGAGCAGCGAATGTGGCAGAAGATGGTAGAGGCAGACGAAGCTAATAATCGTCTTACTCAGTCCGCTATGATCTCGCGGATGTCCGTGGAACTTCAAGCGTGGTTGTCAGAGCTTTAAGGGAGATACTACATGGACGGAGCTCAGGTGTGGTGGGTAGACAAGGCGAATCGGTTCATAATTATAGGACTCACTGTAATAACTCTATGGAGTGCGGCTCAGTGGATTAGCTATCGATCAACTCAGCTAAGCCTAACAAGAGCGATAAACGACATAGCTCTGCTACAAGAGCAAACATCTAAGATCATCCGGCTTCAAATCGCTGTGGACGCTCAGCAAGACGTAATTACTCAGCGGATCGACGTTCGACTGGATCGGATCGAGGGGAATACAGAGGTGATAAAGGAAGTATTAGTCGCCAAGTCGAAAGATAAGGGAGCAGCAGCTAATGAATGAATCCAGCGAGAAGAGGAAAGGCGTTGTCGATTGGTTGAGTTTGATTCTTCCTACGGCAATAGTACTGATCGGCGGGCTGGTAGGATACTATGGAGGGTACAGTAAACTTGAGCAGCGTGTAACATCGTCGTGTGAAAAGTTCCAGGAGGACCTCCATCGACTCGAGACATCCGGGACAGCTGTAAGCGTGTCTAATAGCAAAGATATCGTTGGTCTTCAAGTTAAGTTTGAGACCATTGACCAACGACTTAAACGGATTGAGGACGGACAGATCCAGCTGATCAACATGCTCTCTCGTCGTAGCGACAATAATCCATAAGGGGAAACAATATGAGTTGGCTAAGCGAAATCTTCAACGGTCAAGATGCGAGTACTAAGCAGTACTCCACGCTCGATCAGAGTCAGCAAAAGGTGTCATCGGCACTCGGCTCTCAAATCTCAGCGGGTCTATCGACGGGAGCTACACCGTACAGTGGCCAGCTGGTCGCGTCGATGCCCTCAATGTTTAGCGACGCCTTCAAAGCCCTCTCGGGCTCGATGGGGCAGTATAATAGCTTAATAAAAGACGCTCTTGTTGGTCAGGCGTCTGGAGCGCCAGCTTACACGTTCGATAGCGGTAGGGCCACAGGAGACTGGAGTAAGCTATACGCTGTCCCCGTTATGCAGACCTGGCGAGAGACAGTCTTGCCACTTATCAGCGAGTCATACAACGCTCTACCGGGAATGGCTTACTCAGCGGCTCGAGGCAAAGGGATCGAGGGAGCAGCCAATCAGTACTATACCGAGAACGTAGCTCCATCTCTTTACAACTGGCTCCAGACAGGCGAGCAGATGGGGTTCCAGTCAGCGGAGAACGCAGCCTCTCGGCAACTTACGGCGGCTAATCAGCTCGGTAGCTACGACTATAACCAGTTCCTCAACGCCGCTGGAGCGTCTTCGATGATGCAGTCGGCGGAGCAGCAAGAGCTTACGGCCAAGTACAACGAGTTCCTCCGGACCACCGCTGAAGGAAATCCGTGGCTCTCTCAGGCTATGTCGTACATAGGAACCCCGACTACAGCGACTGTCTACAATCCCGAGACAACTGGAATGGGCAAGCAGTGGCTGGCTGGGATACTCAGTAACCTCGGGCCAACTAGTACCGGGGGTGGCGGGATTGGTCAACTGATAGCGTCGTTAGCTACAAAGGGAGCATAACATGGCTGGATCATTTACAGTAGTCGAACGCCCGATCACTCGGGATATTATGAATTACCTGATGATGACTTCTTCTAAGGCGGATAGGAAAAAGACTCGGGAGATGGAGCAACAGCGGATCGGGCTTAGTCGAGAGGCCCTTGGGCTGGAGAAGAGTCAAGGGCAGCAGAAGATTGACTTAGCCCGAGAAGCTCAGGCTCTGGATAAGGCTCAGGCTAGTAGAACGGAGGCATACGTTTCCGCTCAAATAAAGAACTGGCAGGAAGAAAACAATCGACTAAACAAAGCTCAGGTCATGGAGGCCAAGCGGCAGAAAGATCTTGGTCGTATCTCAGCTGCTCAGCTGGATGCTATCAAAGTCAGCACTAAACTTGAGCAGCAGAAAGCCGACGCATTTGCCACTATGTCTCCAAAAGACTTAGCGGCGTATCTATCACTTGGCGAGACTATCCAAGCTCAGAGAGCGCAGATTGCTGCAGCTGGACAAGAGGCTCAGCTATATAGAAGTACCCTTGGGATGCTTCAGGAGAAGCGGGCCAGTGATATTAGTAGCCTTAAAGAGCTGGTTGGCTCGGCGGCTGACAGCGCCAACGCGTCTCAGGAGCTGGTCAGGATTCTCGGCGAGTCCGGCGGGGACTTTTCGTCGATCCTAAACGGGAACAATATCGCGAGGATAGTCGGAGCCAAGCAGGCTGATATGCAGAATAGCGCTCAGATGCAAAGTCCAGTTATGAAGAGCGTCGAGGCGTATAAGGAGAACGATCCTCCTGGCACTGAGTACTCCAACCTGTTTATGCAGGCCGCTTCCAGTAGTATCGCTAGGGGTATCCCGCTTCCATCAGCCGTTATCGACGTGCCGGCTGGAGGAATGATAGCTGGAGCTAAGCGGCTCCTTGGAGCCGGGCCGGTTACTCCGAGAAGGATGCTATTTGAGGAGGCTCAGGCTCTCGACTCCGAAGAGACAAAGAAAACTGGCGTTAAGTCCACTACGTATCAAGATGCTTGGCTCACGTCGTACAAAGTAGAGGCTCAGCAAACTGCAGTTCAGGGAGCCCTTAAGGGCAAGGCGGGCGGCGAAAGTGCGACTAGGTTAGCTCCTGGCGGCATTACTATTAATATCCCTGGAGCTAACACTAACGACATGCTCAAGCAGACCCAACGGAAGTAACCATGAATATCGATAAAATAAAACCTCGATCATTCAATCCTCAAGTCGATCCAACTGATCTGGTTAGGTTCGCTAATCCAGAGATAGTCCAGGAGGTCCTGGCCAGTAAGCCGCCTGGATTTATCGAGTCCCTAGACAAGATGCAGCAAAGTATGAACACTGGATTCGTCCAGGCCAGTAAGCTTCCGGGCCTTCTATGGGGAGATAATTATGCTAAGCCTAAGCCATCTGAGGACGCCACGGCTGCAGCGTTTCAAGGTATCGGGGCGGCAGCTGAGATGGGTCTCGAGCTATTCGGAATATCGAAGCTCTTGGTAACGAGTGGAGCCATGCCGCTAGGCAAGGCGCTCTTTCCAAGACTCGCTAGGCCGGCTATGGAATTCGGAGCTCAGGAGGCAACTAAGCAGGTTAGGCTTGGAGCCGCTGAGGCTATCCATGGAGCTGACGCTGGATATGGTGGAGCCGGAGCCGTTGCTGAGTCGATGGCGCTAGGATTCTTGCTCGGGCTTGGAGGAGTCGTTGGCAGTAAAGGAGCTAAAGGCGTCGTAAAGATTTGGAATAAACTTACTGGCGCTGAAAAGGCTGCGGCTGCAAAGACCCTTGGACTTGGTAAGGACGCAGGAGTTCAAGAAGTACTTGAGTCGTTTGAGAACCAGCGGATTCTCTACGACCCGGTCTTGTGGCAAGGTCGCGCTGGAGCTGCTGCCATGACCAGCCGGCCCGGGGCCGCCGAAGCTGTCGCTAATGCTATGGAAATGGCCGGTAAGGTAACTGAGAAGTTCGGCCAGATCATCTCGGCACGAAACTTCCTTATCGGCGGTTCGATTAAGCAAATGGTTTTAAGTTCGGCCGGTAAGGCTGCTGTCGCTAAGTCTGGCGTGACTCCATCGATGGTGGCCAAGATGGGGCGGGCCGAGTGGGCCAAGTGGTACTTAGAGACGATCGCTGAAGACACTGGCGTTCCAGCGTTATCGACTAATCCTGCAATCAACACTCTAACGAGAGATACAATCGTTAGCATGACCAAGAGTCAGGAGAAGTCATCCGAGGAGCTTGTCAGCTTGGCGTTTAGAGAGGGAAATCTAACCAAGGTAAATCGGATCAATCCTTGGCTATCTTTCCGCCACATGATAGACTCGTTCGAGCAAAAGACTGGCGTGCCAGTTTCTCACTTAACACGTCGGATGATGAAAAGCAGCGCGACGACTGATAGGTCCGTCGAGCAAGAGTTCTATAGCATCATTAAGCCTAGCGAAGTTGCTAGGATCAGTGCCAAGGATAACACCGATATCGCCAACTGGCTTTGGTCGTCCGAAACTCGGGCCGAAGCTGAAAAGTCTATAAAGCCCGAAGCGTTGTCTGTCGCTAAGCGACTCGAGGGGCTCCTACAAGGAACCGCTGCTAAGGACATCCAGCAGCAAGTGTTCTATCGCTGGATGGAGCAAGGAAAGGTACCGGCTAACATCAGGAGGATAGCAGCGAGGGAAGCTATAAAACTCGACACGACTGGTAAGGTCGCTCAGCTACCAGGTATAGATGCAGTTACATATAGACTAGCACGAAAGAAGTTAAGCCAAAAGGACCTTAGTAAGTATCTCACGTCTCTCGGAGATGACGAGAAAGCTACTGCGATAGCGTTCTTTTCCAGTCCCGAAGTTACAAGTACGCTGAAGAACTACGCTAAAGACACCCTCAAGGCTGGCAAGGCTGCTCACGCCGCAGGCAAGCTTAAGGAATGGATCGCCACTCAGCCCGCCTGGGGAATCAGGCAGCGGTACTATATGTCGGATATCGATAAGTTTGATCTTATCGACGATAACATGAGTAAGATCGGGCTGTCAGCTCTTACTGCTCCTCAGGTTGGAGAGCACGTAGCAGGGACGCTGGCTAGTGAGTCGTTGGCAAGGAGATCGTCGACAGCCACTATCAAGAGTGGCTCAGTAATTAAAAATATCTTCTCTCACATGCAGCGAGTTCGAGCTGGAAATGCCATTCACGACGACGCTAAGCTAATCGCCAGTCGGCTTAACAGCGTCGGTATAAGCGACAAGGATAAGCGGATTGTATCGCAAGTACTCGATAACGTTCTACACCGATCGGCTCCAGTAGATAGACCGTTTGAAGTTGCGGCTGCTGCTAAGGGGTGGTTCTGGAAAACTCGTCTTAGCCTCATGATGAGGCCAGCTACAGTAGCTAGCATGACCGTTCGCGATATCTTTCAAGCTGCTGCTTACGGGCCGTTCGCCACTAGCCTGAAGACTATGGCTAAGATGCCACTAAGTGCGATGCGGTACGTTGCGTCGACTGTAACCAAGGGGAAGAGCCTTGAAGAAGTTGATCCAGAAATGGCTAAAAGATTCGCTACCACTTTCCAAGAGTACGTATCGCAGAAGCGGAGTAAGTACCTCGAGCAGTTGATGATAGAGTCATCGAGGATAGTCAGCGACTACAAAGGAATTCCGGGACTGAAGAAGGCATCGGACCTCCTTGAACGAACTGGTGGATTCTATCCGCTATCGGATGAGCTTCAGAGATCGTCACTTTGGATAGCTCAGTACAGCGTAGCTAAGAAAGCAGCGACAGACATGGCTGCTGGAAAGATAACGGTTGATAAGTTTCTCAAGGCCGTCAACGGTAGAACTATGTCACCTCAGCAGAGGCTAGAGCTAGTCAATATCCTCAAGGCTGGAAACGCTGATGACGCTGCTGAGTATGTAGCTACTACTGTTGTGGACGACGTGCTGTTTAGGTACCGGATCGCCGAGAAAGCTGGAGTGGAGCAGACGGTTGAGGAGCGCGTCTTAATGGGCCTTTATCAGTTTCCTCGAGGAACATCGGAGCTGACATACACTCGAGGAATCAAGCCCATGATTCAAGGCTGGGAAAGTGGCGACACGAAGCAGGCGTTTGCTGGAATGATGAACCTAGTTAAGGGAGTGATTTCAACCGGCGCTGTCAAGGGCCTCTCTAAGGCGCTTTGGGGGATGCGGACTTACGGTATCGTCAGCGAGGCTCTCGGTGGATACCAGATGCTGGACCCGGGAACTGGAACGCTGATGAATGTACTGGAGTACACTAACGACCAGTGGAGTCAGTATAACACCGGCAAGATAAGCAAGGCTCAGCTGGCGGATCGGGTCTTCGAGGGCTGGTGGAAGCCGTTCGAGGTTCACTGCTTGCCATTTGTAGTAGAAATAGAAAACGCCTACGAGTCAGCTCACGACATCGCAGGCGTTAATATCTATCGGTCAGTTAGGAATAGGATAGCTAAGCTTACCGGACTCGATGAGAGGAAGTACAAGAAAGTGGAACGGAGTCTTAAGGAGAAAACCGTACACGCTATCCTCGGCCGGTATGAGTACCCCGTTAAGAAAGAGGAGAAAAAAGGATGGGAGAAGTAAGAGCCGCTAGCGGGTGTACTTGTTCTTCAGTATTGCCATATCGAACTCGTTCGGACCCACTAGCGTGACCAGATCGTTCCATCGTTTCTCCCACTCCTCGTAGACCAGGCACGCACTGTATCGCCAGCACCTATGGCAGAGGGCCTTGAACTCATATTGTTGGCACAGGATCAGCTCCAAGTTAGCCTTGGTGAAGCTGGTGGCAGCAGCCACGATAGCATCGGTAGACCCAACGGGCTCGTTAGTCTCATTGGCGTTTACTTCACTCGACTCTTCCATTTACCTGGCCTCCATCTTGCATTAAGCTGTTCACATTATGAACGGCTGTTTCTGCTATAGGTATTAGGTCCTCTATCAGCTTAGCTATCGTTTCAAGGAAAAGAAGTCTGGTAGCTGGCCAGTAGTGCGTGTTAAACACGACAGCTTTGATCTGCTGAGTGACTGACTCGGTTATACTATTTTCCGACATATACGTACCTCACCTTTGCCCCTTCCACTTCGACCTTGACTAGTCCTTCCTGTTCCAGCGATCTGATCATGATACTCAGCTCGTCCGCTGTCATCTTGTTTCGGACTTGAGAGATCAGCTCGCTACGATTTACCACTTTATGTCGTTGTATATAGCTAATTATCTGCTCAAACACATCACCGACTTCCTTAGACGAGATCGATCTAAGCACCGCTGGCATTGACTCCTCGACCCGGGACAGCGCCTTGTTAGCTGTTTCCATATCCCATAAGGTGATTAGCCTCTCGTCGGATCGGCTGGCAGAGATGGCCATAGCTGTCTTCAGCAACGTGTGTCCTCGCCGTCCGCAGTATCCGTGGAGGTTTGGCTCATCGAGGAGAAAGCTCCTCGTGTGAAACTCGATATAAAGATCCTCGAACCGTTTCTTCGCGTCAGCGGCTACACCGAATGGGCCTCTCATTTCGGTAACTGAGCAGAGATCATTAACGATTCCTTTTCGCCGATCTTTGTTTTCCTCGCTAAGACAGGGCCAAGGGATAAGCTTTTCACCCTTATCTTTGAACACAAAGACAACGCGAGACGTAAATCCCCCACCAACTGCAGCCATTGGGACAGCTTCTCGTATCCACTCGCTGGTACTCCCACCAAGCAAGCAGAGACATGGATTTCGAACGTTCTCGATTCCTCGTCCTCTGGTTTCATAGGGAAAGTCCTGACAGTCATAAAGTTTTGTTAGTACTGGGATCATGCCGTCCTTGAAGCTCTCTCGGTTAATCAAAGTATAGAGCTCGTCTACTATAGCTGCCCCAACCGCCGGCTGTAGCACCGTCACTTTGCCGTCCCCGATTCCAGCTAAGGAGCCGATCAATGCTTGAGTGGTCATCTTCTGACTAAGTAGCTTCACCGGCGCTGACGCTGAGCGGGACTCGTTCACCTTGTAGATAAAGTCACTGACGAGTGTTATCGCCGAGGACTTCTTGCATCGAGCTGAGCCGGCCACAAGGACCACATAGAGGTTTGGATACACTGTAAAGTATCCTTGATCGATGAAGCAGTTCCGGCCAAGGCACATCGCTACAGCGGCTATCCCTGACCACATAGCGAAGATAGCTGGAATCTCGGTCTCCTCGGTGTACTTGACAATGTTTTCCAAGATGCCTCCGCTAAGCCTTCTCTTAGTCGCCATTCGATTATCGTCCTCATTCTTTCACCTCTTCACAGTCTCGCCAGTTCCTTCCGACGGAAATCTCAACTGGTATAACCAATGGCTCCACAGCGGCGTTTATAGCGAGAGGAATCCTAGCAGCGGCTCGGAAGGCCGAGATGCCAGTAGCGATCGTAGCTGGATCGTCAGCCACTTGTATAACCACTTCATCGTGTACTTGTAGCAGCGTCTCGAAACTGGCCCGCCAGAGTCGATTAAAGATTTCGTTACACAGCGTCCCGACGATACACTGAGGCTCGAAAGCTACCGCTACACTTACGCAGCTTTCGGGTCGGTCGAAGAACTGCCGCCGGAAGCCAAGGCATGTCGTTATAGTTCTAGTACTTCTGATTCGTCGCTCCACGTCTGACCACCATCGCTCGAGACCTGGCAGTACACTCCTTCTTGTGTCGACGATGCGCTTAGCAAGTGTATAGTCAATTCCATCCACGTCCCACTTGGTAGCCGTGGACTGTATGACCCGAGGGCCAGCACAGTAATTCCCTGCGTGGTTAGCAATCTTACCAACTTCTCTCTGCCACTTACTAACCTCACTCTCGCTGATCCCAAATACTGGAGCGGCGGACCACTTGTGGATATCGAACTTTCCTGCTTTGTACTTGTCATAAAGCACCTTGTCTCCATAGCGAGTTAGAATCCAAGCTACGACCATCGCCTCGGCTTGTACGAGGTCTCCCTTTATAAGAACCTTTCCGGGATCAGCTATAAACAAGTTTCTTACGTTCTCGATCCCGGCCCGTTTGCCCTTAGGAATGTTCTGTAAGTTCATTCCCTTGCCGAAGATATTCTTCGAGGAGCTGATGCGAAACGTGTCAGTTCCCGAGGGGTTGTAGCTGGTCCGCATCCGCCCGTCCTCATCGACCGGCACGTCGATGAAGGTTGAGATCAGTTTAGTGTCCTTCCGGTACGACAGGATTAGCTTAAGGATCGGCTCTCCGGGGTATCGCTGAAACAGCTTCTTGATAGCCTCTTCGTCGGTAGTCGGTTTGTTATCCTTATAGATCACTGGCAGCTTCATCTTGTCATATAGCAGCTCGTTGACTTGCTTGGGCGAGTTTGGGTTTAGGTCGGCCCCAGCTATGGCTCTGATGGCTGCCTCGGTCTCCTTTATCCTCGCTGTTACCTTTATCCGTATTTCTTCTCGCGCAGTTAGATCGATTAGAACGCCTCGATCTTGAGTCTCAGCGAGGGCTATCGCGAGAGGATGAATGTGGTTGCTATAAGTTTCGTAGAGCGTAGTCATTTCTGCTCCCGGAGTTTCCAGTTTGTAAGCCAGCTGAGATCGACGGGCTTGTAGCTCTCTGGCTTAATCCACTTTCCGCCTTCCATATGCCCGCCTTTCTTGGTCATATTAGAAGCGTGAACCTGACGAAAGACTTCGTCTATAGGTATACCGAAGGCGATGGCAGTACCAAAGACTACGTACAGCAAATCCGCGAGAGCGTCAGCTACTGGAATCATACCTGAAACATCTGATGTGTCTATAGCCTCAACCAGCTCGCCCAGCTCCTCGGAGATCAGTCTCAGTCTTGATATAGCGAGCTTCCACGTCCGTATTTGTGGCGCTCCAGCTTCAACAGCCTGGCCAGTCATCTCATGGAATTCCTTGACCATTGCCACATAGTCGGGAGGGGAAGGCAGGCCAGGCAACTCTCTTTTATCTTCCCGCCCTTTGAGATAGGAGATTACTTCCTCAACCGCGTGTAGTGCCCTATACGCAGGCGCTTGAGACTGGTCATCGGCGTATTCTCCTGCTCTCTTTAGTCTTTCCGCTTTCATACAAATGTCTCCTTAAGTTCCTTTTCTATTTTCTCTCCTGCTTCAAGCGTCACTATGCAGTCCATGCCGTTATAGTACGCTGTACTGTTGTCGTCAGACGGCGAGTACTCAGTCCAGTAGTTCGGGTAGTCCGTTAGAATCGAGCAGAGAAAGTCCAGTCCCTTTGGAAATTCAGGATAGAGGCAATTGTGAACTATAATGTCGTTGGCGGCAAAGCAGTGGCAGTCGTGCTCAACTGATATATCATAGACAGCATCCGTTTCGTTAAGAGCTTCTACATACAGCACTTTGGCATTTACTTTTTTAGTCCTCCTAAGTTGCTGGGCCTGACTTAGCGATCGAGTAGCGATCTCTTTTCTACTCATGAATCTACTTACTGTGGATTGATTTACGTGGAATACCGATGCTATTTCCAGAGTCGACATACCAGCTGAGTACATAGTACGCACGTCATTCTCGACTGTATCGAGCTTAGTCGCTCCAAAGTTCCACGGAACTTCTCCTATTAGAGCACTAGAAGGCGTCTTTCCATGAGCTATGTTATGATCGCTAATAGTAAGAGCTTCCAGGTTATCCGGCATATTATTAGTCGGATTTCCGTCTCTGTGGTGTATTAGTTTACCCTCAGGAATAGGCCCGTTGAAGTGCTCAAACACAAACCTGGAAGTTTTTACGCCCTGGCATATGTACTCATTTCCATCTATCATTTTAAAGCATTTCATCCTAGTTAGCGAATCTCCAGATAGTAGCTGGCGCGCTTCCTTCCAGTGTCCGCTGAGGAGTCTAACTCTATGCTCTGGAGTCATATCTATAAATTTCCTTACACATCCTTCGCCAGGAGCTCCTCGATGCCAGTAGTGAACTCTAACGAGACGCGCGGCCTCTTGCGTTTTAGCTACGGCTCTAACCTTTACTGATATAGGCCCTTTGTCCCAGCCCCACACGTAGTCACCAGGAGTTACCTGCTCAATTGGCACAACTCCTCGTAGCGTTCTGATAGGAGTGCCACGCCGCTGACAATGGAAAGCGTGCATAGTATCGAGGTGGTGGTTCCGTATTTCCAGCCCGAACTCCCGCTTGATAAACGGAGCGTCGAACGAAAGGCCGTTCTGGCTATAGAACTTGACGGGCGAGTCGAAGAGCCTCGCGATTGCATCGAGTACTCTTACCTCATCCTCGGCGCTCCAGTAAGAGCCGGGCTGGTCGCCAGCTTGACCGATCTTTACGATACTCTGGCTAGACGCAGCTGGAACCGTTGAGTTAACTCGGATGAACGGGATCGAGATAGCAGGGTTCATCCACTTAGTTGGTGTAGTAGCGAATCCGATGGTCCTGATCCGCTGGCCGAGAGTCTCGATATCGAAGGCAGCTACCTCTTGCTTCTCCGCTATACCGATCCAGTAAAGAACGTCTGATAGCGCCGGGTTGATAGTTATTCTTGGAAGCGCCTTCGGCTCACATCGGAGAGCTTTAGCCAGATCAAGCTCGACGATTGGGTGCTCAGCATACATACGCAGTATGTACGAGGGATGGTATGTCGGAAGCACGTTAGTGTCTCGATACTTCAACCACGTCCCGCGCCAGTCGGAGATACCCCGCTTGTTACAGATGGCCCGAAGCGGCTCAGCGCCAAGCGCCACGACAACCTTTGGAGCTATCGCTGCGATCTTCTCGCGTAGCGCCGCTTGACCGCCTTCGAGGGCGGGAGACGGATTTCGCCTTTGCTTATCGAGATAGAAGTACCCGAAGTCGTTTCCAGGCGGGCGGACGTTCATCACGTTAGTTATGTAGCAGCTGGCCGGATCGATCCCTACGTGCGAGCACATGTGCCGAAGGAGCTTGCCAGCCGGGCCGACGAAGGGTTTGCCAGAAGACTCCTCAGCTTCTCCTGGGGCTTCGCCAACTAGCATGATCTTCGCGTCCAACGGGCCGGTGTCTTGAACTATCATAGTGGAGCCCTTTATTCAGCGCACTCGCTTAGCCACGTAGCGGATCGGTTGTAGTTAACGGGGTCAAGCTCGAAGCCGATAGCCCGCCTCTTCAGTTTTCTCGATGCCGCTAGTACCGATCCCGAGCCGGCAAAGCAGTCGAGGACTAGGTCTCCTGGATTCGACGAGTTCTTTATTAAGACCTCAAGCAGCTCGGAGGGCAGCTGGAGCGGGTGTATCCGGCCGGTATGAGCTGGCGCTTTGTACTGGAGGATGTTAGCTACCGGCTTCCATAGGGACTTAGATCGCTCCTGGTTATGCCCGAAGAGGATGATCTGGTAGCTGGACATATAGTGGTAGTCCTTAGCTATTGTCGAGGTCATTCCCTTGGCCCATATAAGTGGAAGGTCGTCGATTAAGAATCCGGCCTTCTTTAGTAGAAGCATCTGAGTACAGTACATCTGACCCATCCCGCTGAAGATGTAGACGTGAGCTCCTCGGGCCAGCTTCTTCGCAAGTTTAGGTAGCAAGACCTCGAAGGTACTGATCATCGTAGCTGTGTCGGAGACGTTAGTCTCGTTGAGGTTATATGCCGCTGTGTCGCTAGTAGCCGTCTTGATGATATCGGGCTGAGCGAAAGGTGGATCGGTTAGAAGCAGCTGAACCGATCCATCTTCCAGCGAGTCGATAAGATCGATACAGTTTCCGAGCTTTAGCTCTATACCGAGAGACAGCTCTTTGCTAGCTATTTGCTGCCCGAGTTCGGCCCGTTCAAGCATCTGCCCGATGAGTCGACGAGCTGCGTGCTTAGGTAGCCGAGTGACTTTCTTCGCCATCTCGGGATTGTCCCGTAGAGCCCTGGCTAGCTGGATATCCTGAGTGACTTTGCCTGAGGCGCTATTGACGGCCTTAGCTGTATCTCGTATACCCCAGCCGGCGTTGCCAACTGGCGAAGCTGTCTTTTCGCCGTAGATAAGCTGCTTCAGCTCGTGGTACTGTCGGAGAGCCTCGACCTCCTCGGGCCACTCGAGTTGCTTCCGTCGGATGTTCTCTTCCAGCTCTCCCGCTTTTCGTATCACGGAGTCAGTTTTCTCTCTGATATGAGCTGGTATATCAGCCCGACACAGCGAGAGGAAGGCCCGTATACGGCGCTCGCCGGCGACGAGAAGATACTCGAAGCCGTCATGTGGCTCCTCGAGCGGCTCGACGACCACTGGGTGCATGAGACCTTGGGAGGTAATCGACTCTGCCAGCTCAGCTATGTCGCCGTAGTCAGACCGGCAGCGAGTTGTTGGGCTGTTGCTGTGAGCGATAAAGATTGACTTAATCGGGATTGTCTTAACGGCAATATCAGGCATTTAGCTATTCCTTTTTGCTTGGGTTCACTTGTCGACTACAGCTGCCGCTCTTAGACTCTGAATAAAGCCGAACCGGCTTGCCAAGGTCATCGGCTATCTTCTGAGCTATCTCGTCGCCTCTATTGAATGTGCCGAGCCTTCCCTCTACCGGCTCACAGTAGACTACGTCTGTCAGTATCTCAAGGTAGTGATCGTCGTACCGATTTCCCTTAGATACAATAACTCGGGTTCGATACTTGTTTCGGCAGTCGTAGCCGGTATCAGCGAATAGAGCGCCCGAGTTACTATGCCACGGCCCTTTGAGGCTAAGAACGTCTCCAGTTTGGCCAGGGACGGTAGACTCAAGTTGAAAGTGAATCACTCGGCCGGCAAAGCCGTCGCTGTTCTTATCATTTGAGTCGTGGAAGTAGACGTTATCAGCCGCATTTTCCTGATTGGCAACGAGCCAAAGGGTACCTGGCCGCTTGCCGTTGATCTTCTTATAAGTTAGGGCTTCGGCTTCAGCTGAGGCGCATATCATTCCTCTTCGACTAATCGTAATATCCATAGTGTCTCCTTGTCAAAAGAGGGCGCTGGCGAAAGCCACCAGCGCCCTTGATGCCTAAAGCTACTCTTCAATCTCAGGAAGGGTCGGAGCGACGTACTCGAGCTTTGCTAGCTCTTGCTTTCTCGATGTGAGCTTCTGCTGAGCGTCACGAATGTCCAGGAGAATCCGCATTACAGTAGCCTTAAACTGCTCCTCGGCACTTTTGTTGAGAGTTGCTAGCAGTTGCTCTCTTGCTTCTTGCTTCGTCATGTTAGGCTCCCTTCGAGCTAAAGTAATCCTTGATCCCGTTGCTGATGAGTCCATCGACGGTAGCTGCAGCAGCCACTATGTCCGACGAAAACGCTATCGTCTGGCAGCCATAGCCATCGTTGAAGCTACCAGAGGCAACGTCTACGTTGCCGGACTTGACGACGTAAGTCCCACAAATCTTCATAGCGCCTTCGGCTTCGTGCTTGATGGACCAACTCTTGACAGTGATAGTAAGCATCTTTTCTCCTTACCTGTTGAACGGACTGGGAGCCGCCGTCTTTACTGGCGGCTTGGCGATAAGACTCGACGGAGCGTCGTACCCGAAGATAAGTTTCTCCTTGGGCACGACCAGGAATGGCACGCCGAGGATGTCGGTGTCTATGAACTCGTACTCGTGTATCATACGATCCAAGTCGCTGTTATCGAGGTCATAGAGTCGGCTGAAGTAGACAGTTTCAAAGGCGTCGGACGGAGTTCCGGGCTCGATGATCCGAGTTCCTTTCCAGATACTTCGGTCGTTGTCTACACACGTCCAGTTGTAAACTGGAACACCGGAACCGAAGCACTTGATCCTGGCGTTGTTCAATTGAGCGGACATAGCTATCTCCTCTTACTTCGCCTCGTCAAAGATGTACCGCTGGATACGGTTCTTCTCGGGATAGGTCTTGCTAGGATCACTCTTGTCCTGAGACGGGCCCTCGATAGAAACCTCAGCACGAACGGCCTGGCCCTTGAGGAGAGACAAGTCGATGTCGTTTTCCTTCATCTGCTCCCGGGTCTGCGTGCCGGCCGCAAGGACCAGATGTACCAGCTTAAACTCCGCCTTGGGCGTCAAGACGATAGTGTCATAGACCGTCGTGCCCTTGAACTCGCCCTCGTCAAGGCACTTCAGCTCGACCTTGATGATGTTGTTGCTGGAGGACTTGGCCTGTTCGGTGTGCGGCTCGTTGGCGACCTCGAAGGTGTAGATTCCCCGAGGCATAACCGGCCAAGCCTTGGACTTGAAGTTCGCTTCGTTGTTCCCGTCAATCTTGACTGTAGCCATTGTCAGGCTCCTTTAAGAAAAGTGGTATTTTCAAGCCTCAGTACGTTGAAGCTCGTTTCGCTGTTGTCGAAGGTCGTCGATGCGGGCCGATAGCATATCTGATATCGCTATGTGAGTACGATCAGATTCCCGCAAATCGTTCTCAAATATGGCTATTAGCTTGTCTATCCTAGCTATTTGCTGCTCTATAACTTCAGTCGCTGTAATCTTAGCCATCGTTAGCCCACCTTAGCTGGAAGATATTCGTATTCGAGCTTCTTGAGCGTTTCGTAAAGACCTAGCTCGCCGACGTTAAGCTCGCCGATCCCGCAGCGGGTCCGAGTCATCACGGTCCGCCCACCTTGGCCAGTAACGTTGTAGCTGTACTTGCCCTGACCGAGGGCCTTGGTGTAGGAGTGCCAGACTTCGTCAAAGAGCCACGGGATTTTATTCATCCCGTGGGAGCGCGTGGCGCTCATGATGCGGATAAGTGTATCGTCGTCAGTCTCAACGAGCATCTCGTGCGCTGTCACGATAACGAGGCACTTCATCGAGCGGAGAATCGTGAGGATAGACTCAACCTCGTTGACCATCATTCCATAGTGCTGGATTTGAGGAACACCGAGGGCGTTTCCGTTAGCTCCCATCGAGACAACTTGTAGCTGGACGGATCGGCATAGGCCAGTTAGAGAGTCCAAGATAACTCCGTCGTGATCCCACTTGCCAGCGTTGACCAGGCCAGCTATCTCGATAAGCTTTCTCTTGGCTACTACAAACGACGACGGCTTCATCGGATCGCTGTCGATGTAAGTGTCGAAGTCAATCGCTTGACGGAGGGGTGTGAAGCGGTCCTTGAGTGTCAACGCCGTTCTCATCCCTCCGTCGAAGTCAAAGAGGTACGACTTGGCGGCTTGAGCTACCAGCGCCGTTTTGCCTGTCCCAGCTGGCCCATAGAGCATAATAGTTGGGGGCCGGTTTAGCTTAATAAGGTCTTGTGCTTTCATTTAGCAGCCTCCTTTGAATAGTTCTTAATCCACGCTTCCAGCTTGCCAGCACATGTGTTACACAAGTCCCATGTCTGTACACCGTCCTCACATGTAAGCTTACAAAAGTTTAGCGTAATTATCTCCTGCTGACCGCATCGATCGCACTCGTATTTAGTAGACATCGTCTTCTCTCCAGTTGTTCACAATATGAACGGCTTACGTGATGGTTCGATTCCTCGAGCTCTCAGCTCAGCTACCATCGCCTCTTGCTGAGACACGGGGAGCCGATGGAAGCAGTTACGATAGCAAGTGTAGCTATCCGTGTAGTCGCACGGCCCGTCGAGGAGATCGCAGTGATGCTCGTCAACGGGATAGCTCTTGCGGCCAAGGGCCTTGTCGGCCCGCTTCACCAGCCGGCGCTGGCCTCGGGCCCACTCTCGGTAGTCTCGGAATAGCTTCTCTCTTTCAAAACTCACGCGGCGCCTCCTTCTACAACAAACGGATCAAAGGGCGTGATATACCGATAGTTTACCAGCCCGTCCCGCCAGTTCAGAGCGGAACAAAGGTGAGCGTACTCGCAGAGCCGGCCCGGCTGGCCATAGGAGCCGTAGGGCGAGCAAGCGGCGAAGTTCCGCTCGAAGCCGTTTGTCTCGATAGACTCTTTTATCCGATCTGCCGCTTCGCAGAGCTGATCTACGAACTCGATAAGGACACAGTCCGGCACAGCTATCAAGGCCATCTGTACTTCGTCGTTCACCGGACTGACCCTAAGGGCTTCGATAGCGAAGCCGAAGACATCCTCTCCGGTCAGCTGACCGAGGGCCAGGGTGTACGCGATAGCTTGAGGCGACATGTTAAAGCACTCGAAGTATCGGGCCGATACTTCGCTGGCTGTCTTATAATCGAGGGCCACGATGTACTTAGACTCTCCCAGCCGGGCCGGGCAGTCGATCCGTCCCGCTAGGGGCACGCAAGCTCCAACGTCTACCAGGAACGGCACTTCGTTCGGGCTGATAGTTTCAGCCGATGCATACTTTATCCCGGGGAACTGAAGTATCTCGTATGGGCATGAGAACTTACGGACCCGATGGAAGTTGGACAGCATAGCTTCGGCCCGCCGAATGTTCCGCTTGTCGTCCTTCCCCTCGTAACCGAGGGGGAGCCACGCCCGCTTAAACTCTTCGAGCGCCGCGGCGGGATCGTTGTAAGCTAGTGGTATCGCCCTGTGTATACACGTCCCGTAGTCCGGAGCGATCATCGAGATAGTTCTGTCGCCGAGAGGCGCCAAGCCGATCAGGCGAGAAAAGAGGAACCGAGCGGGGCATCGGTTAAAGCAACTAAACCCCGAAGGGTCGATATAGTCAAACTTTAGTGTTTCACCTGTTGAGTCGATCATAGGCCTTCTCCTTATCCCGCGTGGTACGATGCAAGTATAACGTCGCCCGAAACGAACCCAGGGACAGCAGTTCCTACAAGCTCATAGTGCACCTCCTGGTCATAAGGCCACGCGTCGTACTCAGGATCGTCTGGAGTTGCTTTGAGCGCGACTTCAGGCGTCTCGGCAGCTACAACGAAAGAGCTGTACTCATCGTAGCCAAATATATCTATCCACACTTTGTATAAGTTCATTTCACGTCTCCTTGTCTGTAACATAACTTGTCTCGGAGCTTCTCAAGTATCTTACGCATCTGGTATCTGACAGTGACGCAAGCTCGGTCAATGGCCTTGGCCACGTCTTCTTGAGGCAAATCCTCGACGAAGACCAGCCGGATCAGCTTGATCTCGTCGTCGCTAAGCGAGGCTAACGCCGAGAGTAGATCGAGCGTTTCAGCGGGGCCGACGGATCGCTTAGGCATGTCACGAGTGTCCGGGCGGACCCGCTTCTCCACGTTAAACTTACGCATCTCCCGTAGAGCTACGTTAAAGGGCGTACCTAGCTTATAGACGCCCCGCTGGTAAAGATAGATAGCTCCGATGTTTACCAGCTCGACCCGATCGGACTGGCTACATCCGTATCGCTTAATCGCTACATCCGCAGCTTGAGTCGCTATTGCAACCGCTGTTGCCCAGTCCATTAGGTGTCTCCTTGTCACTAAGCGCCAAGGCGCTTTCGATTTGAGAAAGCCAGTCTTCCCAGTGAGTCGCTAGCTCAATCTTCTCTCCTTCGAGCCGGCGGAGCTCCGAGCAGACTGGACAGCCCAGTCCTTCGTAAGCAACAGCGCAGCCGTAGTGTTGCTGGCAAATGTTAATCATAGTGCTTCGACCTACCTTCCTTTGAGCCACTTAGATAGCTGCTTCTGATCGAACGAAGCGAACAGCTCAGCGGCCTTAGGGTCTTTGAACTCTATAACCGGCTTCTTAGCCTTGCTGGCTTTGCCAGTAGCCTTCTTGGCCCGCTTCTTTAGCCACCATCGCTCAGCGTTAGCTCGGGTGAGCTGAAGTGCCCGCACGAGCGAGAGCTTTTCGTCCAGTGATAGCTTGAGCCAGCTAGTCATAGTTATCCTCGATCCTCGCCAGTCATTTTAAGCGGTTTAGGTGGCTTAGTACTTTTTGCCGGCTTCGACTTTCTATAGATCGCTGCAAGCACTTGCTGAATCGTTTCTATCTTAACCTCTATGTCTCTTTGAAGAGCTTCTGCAGCGGCCTTTACCATTTCTAGCTCTTTTCTTATCTCGGAGGCTCTCATGTTCTTACTCCTTGCCATTAGCTAAAATGGCAGGTGGAGTCGAGGTGACTGCCACCTGCCAAGTGGATGCTTCGAGGCCAAGTGGCCTGATTGCCTTAGGCAACCACCGCCTCTGCTTTGGCCCGCTCCGCCAGGACTTCGTCCACCTTTGCCTCCATATCGGGCGAAGTGAGATAGGCTTCCATAGCCGCCATGTTCCCGCCGAAGCTGGAAACGATCTCCGCTGCGTCCGGCAAGTTGCACATGAGGCTGAAAGCGATCTCTCGACGAGCTTTCTTACCCGTAGGTGACTCGGAGAACTTGTTCCGCTCGTTGGCCTGAAGTCGGATCACGTTCTGCTTGTTGAACGTGGCCAGCACAAAGGCTTCTCCTTCGGCCCCGCCACCATTGTCGGCAGTAGCTTCGGCCAGCGACTCATAGATCGGAACAGTGATCGTCGAGACCACTTTACCCTTATGAGCCACTTTCTTTTCTTCTTGCTTCATGTTTCGAGTCCTTTAGTTAGATGTGGTGACGGCTGTTTAGCGGGCCACACGGCCTACTTCGAGTCCGTCTCTTTTGGTTTAAGCGCATCGAGGAGAAAGCTCCGGTCGTCTGCCTCGTCGGACTGGGACTCAAGAGAAGGGCCAGTGTCGGGACGCGTTGGCGTCTCCCTAGCTGGCCCTTTTGACAAGGAGGACCGAGAGCGACCTAGTGAAGGGAGCTTGTTGACATAGCAAGTCTTGTTAGTGACTACATCGAGGGGGAGGAGCCACAGCCGCTTAGTAACGGTACAGATACCGAGGGCCTTGATAGCTGGATCGATACTGAAGAGCCGATCTTGGTCGAGGAGGACCGAGATGCAGCTACCGTGCTGACCGATGGTTACTTTGCGGACAATGCAGTGGATAAGATCACTATATGGCCCGTCAGCGAAGGCCAGCTCGTTGTTCCTACCAACTGGTAGGTAGACCTCGTAGCCGAAAGCTAAGAGCTGCTCGATGGCTTCGCTAAAAGCGGTGTGAAGTGGCGGCATTTATTGGCTCCTTGTCGTTTGTGCCGTTGACGTAGAGGATACAGGTATCGGCGAGGAAACCGATAACAAAATAAGTAGAAAACATCAGGGGTTGTTTGTTATGTGGAGACCTAACAAGTACCAGCTCCAGCTATCTCCAGGGGTCCCAGGGTGACCTTGCATCAACGGCTCTTTCCAACTCTTTGATGCGAGTCTGGAGCTCGGCGATCTGCTCGTGTAGCGTGTTGAGTTTCTTGTCCTGAGAGAATGAGTACGACCGCAGTCTTTGTGCCGCATCAACAGCGTCATCCGCCAATTCAACATCTGTCGGGTCACACCTACAGATGCCCTGGCAACCGCAGTCAAGGCCAAGAGCCTTACGGACCTCGACTAATTGAGAGAGTAGCTCGGCGATCTGCTCGTTCGCGGCAGCGAGGGCCGCGGCAAGTCTGCTATCGTCGTATGACTGATTATAATAGGTCTCGTCGGAACTCATGGTGTCTCCTCCTCGGGCTGATGTTTCAGGGCCTGATCTCGTATCTCTTTGTTGGCCTTGCAGTAGTTGCAGAAGCCATCAAGTTCCGGGTGGGGTAGGCATCCCGCTGCACAGTCCAGCGATCGTAGGGCAGTCTCCAGTTCTACAATGCGGGCCTGTAGATTGGCGATCTGCTTGCTCAACATTATGACTTGTGCTCTATAGTGCACGTCCGCTATTCTGAGTTTAGCAATCTCCGCGTTGGCGGCGGCGATTTGCCTATCTCTTTCAGTAAGAACTGCTTCATATTTTTCAATTAACTGGTCAATGCTCATAGCTTTTCCTTCAGCGCGGCCAGCGCGTTCTTCAGCTCAATCTTGGCGGCCTCGTCCCAGTTCTCAGGAGTGTTGGCTTCGGCTGCGAAAGCGGCCCGAGTAATATCGTCGTCGTAGCTATCGTCATAAACAGCGCAGACTTCCATGTAGCTACCAAAGTCGTGAGCGAAACTCTTGACCTTGAAAACGCCATGAGGAAAGAGCCGCTGGAGCTGGTGAACGAAAACGAGGCACTCGGCTCGCGCTTTTCTAGGATCGTACCTTGGCCCGAGTTGCTCACAGCCTTCACCGCTAGGTGTCGGCCCGAGGGTTAAGTAATCAAGCATCTTGGTTCTCCTTGTTCTCTATTGAGTCGCGTTTGTCAGTGTAAACGTCCTTCATCTCATCATCGTTGAGTTCCCAGAGCATCTTCATCTCGTCCAGCAGCTTATCAGCGAAAACATACCACTGCGGATTGGGGTACAGCAAACCCGATTCTTGCTCGTTGTTCTCGGCGATCCACTCGATTAGCCGCTTTACTTTTTCGTCCACTTAGCTTCTCCTTTTCTTAGGTGTTCACGTTGTGAACGGCTTATTTGGGCAACTGCCTTAGGTACTCTTCCAGCGCTAGCTGGCAGCGATGCCAGTAAGCGAGGGTAGCTGCTTTCGTCTCGCCGCTAGGCCCGCCATTCCAGCGGCGGCAAGTAAGCTCAGGGTCCGCTGAAGGCGTGTAGTACATTGACACTACTACAAATATCCCTACGCTCGCCTCGAGCGAGCGACGGTCCGAGGACCGCCACTCGATCAGCGTTGCTCCCTTCGGTCGCTTGGCGAGGCTAGCTATCCGGTTAGCGTCCGCTACCGTTACTTCCCATATCTGGAGTGGCCCGATGGCCTTGCCGTTATCGCCGCTAGGCGGAGCTAGCCGCCGGCCCGACTCGACGGTCCAAACGGCCCATAGCGAAAGACACAGCCGCTCGTATGGACAGAGCGGCTGTGTCAGCTGAGGGAGGAGGAAAGCGAGTTGGATGGCTAGCGAATGCATAGCAGCTCGTGCGTGTAGTCACCAGGATACTCCGGACTACTATCGGTGTTGCTGATGACGGTTGAGCCGCTTTGAGGATAGAAGAACAAGTTGATAGTTCCAGCGTCGCTGCACTCGCTGATTAGCAGAACCGGCTTGCCGTCTACTAGTACAGCCAGGTCACCGTTGTCATCTCGATTGGCAGTTATCATAGTGCCTCCTTCTCTTCGCTCTCCTCGAGGACCATGCCGACAGAGGCACAGATTACAGCGGCCTCTAGGATGTCAGTGTACACGTTGTCCGGCAAGATCGGGCCAAGTATCTGGATGATCTTGCGAAAGCAGTTGCTTGACTTGCTAAGCTCGTTGCCCAGCTGCTTCAGCGTCAGCTTGGAGAAGCGGCTTGCGATCGAGTTGACGGCTTCGTCCTCTGTCTGACCTGGCTCGGGCCAAGTGATGACTCCGACGTGCCTAGTCTGAATTGTGAGCGTTTTTGCCATACTAGTCTCCTTGTCAAATCTACCTTGCTAGCTACGACGGCCAAGCGACCGTTTCGCAGCGAGCCTACGGGCCAGTCAGCCTACGGGCCAAGGGCCCGAAAGCCTCGTGCTGGGAATCGAACCACAGTTAGGTTAGCCTCGGCTTAGCCTAAGTACCATACCACGAGCATAAAGTGAGGGGGCCGGTCATACAGGTCGGCCCCCTCGAGCGATAAGAGAGACTAGTTGTTAGGATTGAAACGGTTGAGTGACGACGGTGAAACTACTTGCCGGTGGAATCGAGGAGCTTTGGGAGTAACTCCCACCAAACCTTAGCAGGGTCCGGCTTTTCGACATTCTTGGCGCTGAGTACGGCGACCTTGGCGAGCGCCAAGTGCTCGGGCGAGCCTCGCTTGGCTCCGTTGAGTTGATCGTCCGTCATGGAAGCGCCGGCCATAAAGACTTCGATCTGAGACGGCTCTTTCGACTCGACGGCGGCTCGGGCAGCGGCTTGGAGGTAAATTGCCAAGCCATCGACGGCCTTGGAGAAAGCCAGCTCGACATCGACGCCAAGCCCGTTGAAAACGTCAGCCACGTCAGGGCTAAACATCTCGCCCTTGATGACCGGGACGGGAACTAAGCCAATTGGCGTCAGTTTGCCCGAGGGCAGCACTTTGCTGGAAGCCACAGAGCGGAGTTCGTAGCTAATGCCATTGTGAGACACTATTTGATTTGCCATAGTTGTATTCTCTCTTTCGCGCTAGCGTCTCTCTTATCGCTATGCGGTTTATTGCGAGCCGTTTGGTTAGCGGCTCTATCGGCCCTTGGCCGATGACGGCTCGCAATAAACCGCATAGCGTCTAGCCCAGTGTCTCGGTGGGGATATGCCTTTTCGCCCGACCGATTCTCGGGATGTTTATGTACTTGTATGGTCGAGCCACGCTAGACCGAAGATCTGCGAATCGGCATCCGTGATGCTCGGTTCACGTTTCACGCTTGAAGATATGCAATACCCGTGCCAGACGGAAAAATTCGCGAAAAATTGATATAAACCATTGTGGCGTAAGGGCTTATGGCGTTTTGTCGTTCGCGGCATTGCCGGGCGCGAATCTGCCATTTTGGCAGGTCGTGACATGGGAATCGAGCGTAAACCATTGCGGGTAAACGATTTACGTGCGGAGATGCCATTTTGGCCTGCCATTTTGGCAGACCCGCTCGATTTGACGGCCGGTCCTGGGTTTTTTGGTAGCTTTCTAACATATATGGGGGTTTTGCAAAAAAGTTAGTTAAAAAAAAAACTAATAAATATATACATATATAAGATATATATATAACTACCTAACAAATCAAGAACCACCCCCGGTTTGTTAGAAAGTTACCATTTCTGCAAGCCGTTCATCGACGGCATCGACGACCTAGGCGTTCATATTGTGAACGGCTAGACGGGCCAACGGGCCCGCTGTTTCACGTGGAACTATGGGCCGCAAGGCGGCCGGCCGAATCGACATAGCGGATTGACCATACAATGCCGCTAGGCCGCTAGGCGAAACCCCCCAAGCCGGTGCCGCCGGGGGGTAGTATGCTCCACTTAGAAAATTTTTCACTTAAAACGCTGTTAATCAATCGGCTAACAACGCGGCGTTTTTTGTCGTTTCCCAACTACCGCTTTCAGCCTCGATGAGTATATCAACTGCGTGTCTAAGTAGCCAGACCACTCGGATTTTTCCTTGGATCCTCTCCCTTATGGCAACCAGCCTCCAGATCGCAAAGCTCACTGAGCGGCATCGTCAAATCATGGACCTAGACCTAAGAGGCCTCGGGTCCAGCGAGATCGCTCGCCAGCTCGAGATGACTCCAAGCCACGTCAGTATAATCACTAACAGCGGGCCCTACCAGCACGAGATCTCGATCCGTCGGGCCCAGCTGGACGCTATGAACGCTCAGCGGATCGTCGACTCGAACGACGAAGTGGCTAGCGCGATTCGAGAAAAGACTCTTGCCGCCGCTAGGCGCCTGGGCCTCGTGATCGACACTGGCAAGGACAACGACGCTATTCGGGCCGCTGAGGCGATCCTCGACCGCGGCGGTTACCCTCGGGTAACTAAGACCGAGGACAAAAGTGTCCGAATCAACATCGACGCGGCGGATCTAGCTCGTCTGACCGAGACCCTCGAGATGCTCGGGCCATCGGCTAGCGCCGATAAGCCAACCGAAGGTACGTTGACTTTACCCGAAGGCACGTTGACTTTACCCCAAGACCAGCAAGGACCCGAAGGGTCCGTAGCTCACGGCGAGAAGCTCGCCGAAAGCGGCATCGGCTCAACGGACTTAGCTAAACCAACCGAAGGCACTGCGTTTCCCGAGGCCAAGGGCCTCGAGGAGGCTCTTAACGACTGAAACGGTTCAACTCGACAACTCTACCATCCAACGGCTCCGCCGCCAGGCTCAGTCGTCGCTGTTCTTTCTCTGTCGCGGCGTTCTCGGTTTTAAGGATTTGACGGTTAGTATCCACAAACCCGCTTGCGACATCCTCCAAGACTCCGTTTCTAACCGCTTTCGGGCCATTATCTTGCCTCGTACTTGGTACAAGTCTTCCATAGGTTCCATCGGCTACCCGATTTTTAGGATGATAAACAACCCGAACGTCCGAATTCTTCTCGCTCAGAACACTATGTCCAACGCGAAGAAGAAAGTCTCGGCTGTGAAGCTCCAGTGGGAAACTAATGGGCTCCTTCGAGCCCTTTTTCCTGAGCTACTCCCCGATGGCTCCCGTCCTTGGTCAGCCGAGGGCATCACCCTGAATCGGTCGTCTCCTGAGCCTGAGTGCACCCTCGAGCCGGCCGGCACTGGAACCGCCGTCACCTCCCGGCACTACGACGATATCATCGAGGACGATACCGTAGCTCCGGACTTCGACTCGATGACTGGCGAGATCCAGCAGCCGACGCTAGTCGAGATCGAGAAAGCTATCGGCTTCCATAAGATGTGCTATCCGCTGATGGTAGATCAGGAACAGTCCGTCCGGACCGTTATCGGTACTCGTTGGGACAATAACGACCTCCTCGCTTACATCATGAAGTACGAGCAAGAGTACACCATCTACACTCGCTCGATCCTGGAAAACGCCCTTGGCGTTAGCGCCAGCTACGACCAAGGCGGGCGGCCGATCTGGCCGGAGAAGTTCGGTGAAGCCTCTATCGCGCGCCTCGAGCGTTCGCTCGGGCGGATCATGTTCGACATGCTTTACATGAACTCCCCGAGTTCATCGATTAACCAAGTCTTCAAGCGGGACTACATACGATACTATGAAGAACCTCCATCAAGTCTCCTCTATTGCACCACTATCGACCCAGCTCCGAGCGAAGTCGATAAAAAGAGTGACCCGGATTACAACGCCGTCGTTACAACAGCTATCGAGCCCAAAAGCGGGCACGTCTACGTTGTCCACTACGACCTCGCCCGGATGGACCCAGGAAAGCTTATCGACGTTATCTTCAACCACTACGTCGCCTACCATCCCGTCTGCGTTCGGGTCGAGTCAGTCGCTTACCAAAAGACTCTATGTTACTGGATT
>Ga0172381_10000452_pt1 | contig 49504 bp, 50 predicted proteins | sample Leawel6488metaG_FD_119754 | JGI IMG/M metagenome (GOLD analysis project Ga0172381, IMG submission 119754) | Leachate microbial communities from a municipal landfill in Southern Ontario, Canada - Leachate well 64-88 metaG | ecosystem: Engineered > Solid waste > Landfill > Unclassified | place... | reverse complement strand
TTACAAGGTGGATTTGGACGAGGAACACGGAGACAAGAAACTCAAGCGCATGCTTGGCGTTGTTGCCAAAGGAATCTATCCGGTGATCGGACCATTCGATTCGGTCAAGGATGCTCTTGCGGCGGCCTGGAAGATACATCCCCTGTCGAATGCCGAGAAGTTGGCCCAGGCGGACGCAAATCTCAAGGAACTGGAAACCTTGCGAGCCGAGAAAGCAAAAGGTAAGAACAAGTTCGAATAACTGCCGGATATCACCGGCGAAAGATACGTGATCGAAACAAAGTCGGAAACTCTCAAGTAGGAAGATTCATTATGAAAAAGAAAACATGCAGGCTGTTAGGGATTGTGGTCGCTCTTGCGGCCATGGTTCTTGTGTCGGGTCAGGTGCGGGCGGACCAGATCGTGGCGAAGGCCGCGGACACGTCCCCGGCGTTGCGCGTCTATAACGGCTTTACCGGGACCGTCACCATCGTGGTGGCGACGAATGGCGAGGACGTTACTGTCACCTGCGACGGCAATGCCACCAAGCTGACGGCGGGAACGAGTTACGATACCATCACCGAGCTGGCTGATGGCATTGCGGCTTGCACCAATGCCGCAGGCGCCGCGTCTCTGCGAGTTGACTCCAATCCTTCGTTGCTGGCCGACAGCACGGATGATGAATTGCTCGACGGTACCTATACGGCCGTCGCCGGCAAGTGGCTGGAATTGCTCTGGGATACATCGGCTCATCTGAGCTACGACCTGTATTTCCCCAGTCGCAGTTATCAGTCCGGGGTGAGCGCGTATGTCCTGGAAAAGATCAACTGCGTTCCGACCGGCACCGGGAATGTGACCGCTTCTGTCTATAAGGATCGTGTCCTTATCGCCCAGAAAGTGATTACATCCCCGGTCTATGTCAATCCGGCGACATGGTTGCAAGGTTATGCGGCCGGAACCACGGACCTTACCGGAGTAACCACAAACTCGTACACCGCGGATGCCAATGTAACGGTAGACTGGATTGTGGATCTTCCCTTCACCGGATCAGAGCCGGTCATTGTGCGCGTGAGTCGCGCCACCACGGCCACCACGGGCAGTATCAGCGCCGTCATCAAGTAACCTCATCAACAGGAAATTGCCCTGGCCCTATGGAGGGCCAGGAGTTTCCAAGGAGAAACTTATTATGGTCGAAGAAAAGAAAATTGAAATCAAGGTCACTCGCAATGCTGTAATGTTAAATTCTACCGGCAACCCTACGGTAGTTTTCGCCCAGGAAACCATTTCGTGGAATGGCGGCGCCGTGCAGATTGTCGGTATCGGGGCAAACAGAGTGGACGCCTTGGCCGCGGTTGATGTTCAGTTTGAGAGTCTTAAAAAGATTCTTGGCGTCCTCTAATCAAGGAGGACGTGTTATGCGTTTCATTGTTGTCTGCGCCATTGCTCTGTTCTGTCTGACCGCCCGCGCCCAATACTACACGATTAAAACCGATTCGCAATTACCCGTGGAGCAGTATGTAATTGATTCGGTCTTTTCGGGTAATGCGCCTTTTCTCCGTCAGTTGGCTTACGACGACGGAGTTCCAATAGACCTTACAGCGTGGTCTATGCAGTTTTATTATTCCTACGGCCAATACGACACAAATGGCGGCGTAACTATTTCCGGTGTTGTTGATGCTACCAATCGCGTCACGTATCTTGGCGCAACCAACATTTTCTTTCAGCCTTTTGATCGCTACTATTTTTCAATTAAAGGCGTAAGTCCTGCTGGCCTTCCAAAAACATTCGCTACCGGCAGGATGATTCAGAGATACGATCCGGCCACCGACACTAATCTTGTGACGATGATGGGTCAGATCAATATGGGTTTCTGGTCCAACAATGTCGGAGCCCAAGTGGAGTCTAATCGTGTTCGGATAGCGGTCTTCGAAACCGGGAAAGTTGACACCGTCATTTTTAGTGGGACCAACCTGATTTTTGAAGGTCGGATTACATCCAACGAATCGTTCCGAATCGCCCAAGTAATTTCCAATGCACTCTACGAATCCCGCATTGCGTCGAACGAGACATTCAGGACGACTACCCAGCCGGCAACCAACACTATTTTCCGTAATCTTTTTGTCTCGCAAGGAAACACGAACAGTTTATTCCAAGGACTGCTCGACGCCCTTGCCGGAACGAATTCTGTTTTTCAGGGATTGTTTAATTTACAGGCCAGCACCAATTCCTTGTTCCAAGGATGGTTCACTTCGCAAACCAGTACCAATTCCCTGTTCCAAGGACTGTTCGATTCTCTGGCAAGCACCAACTCCATATTTCAGGGATTATTTGACGATCAGGCGAGTACGAATGCCGCGTTGCTTGCCATGATAAATTCCGGGGGAACCGGAAGCGTGTCGTTGGCGACGTATAACGCGCATGTGTCGGAACAGGCGAATACCAACGGATTTTTCCAAGGATTGTTTGACGCCTTAACGGGAACCAACTCTCTATTCCAAGGATGGTTCAATGACCAGTCAGATACCAATGCGGCCGTAACAGCGGCCCTTGCCGGTAAGTCACCGACCAATCACACGCATTCGCAATACCTGACCGCAGGTACAAACCTTTTCCAAGAGATCACCGTCGCCGACCGTTCGCAACTCAATACCAACATCTCCGGCCTGACCCAAGGCACATACACCGGCTCCCTGACCTCCGTATCTTATACCGGAGTTACCGCGCTCGTTGTCGGGCGCACCTACGCATGGGGGTTCACGAAGGCAGATGCCTTTGGGACATCCACGCTCTCCATCGCCTCATTTTCGCTGACGGCAACAGCGGCGGGTGCGACCAGTAATTATTTTTCCTACGTGGGTACGGATACAAACCTCGTTCTCAAATTGGACGGCAACGGGTCGAGCAAGTCGGATGTAACTGGGGTGTATGTTCAACAGGTCACGAACGGAAATATATATGCGGCCAACGATCTGTATGTCGGCGGCACGTTCTACGTCAACGGCCTTTCTATATTTGACCTGCCGGGGATAAACACAAACCTGTCGGCGCTCAATAACGATATCGGTTTCCTGACCAACGAGCCCGACTTTCTCGCATCCGTGGCGCACGGGATAGACGCGGCAGGAACTACGCGATGGGATAAGGCGGCTACGGATGCCGCGCTTGCAACAAACTCAATAGGAGCAGCTACCATGTTTAGATACTTTTCCGACACCGCCTCCAACGTGTTTGTGACTGCCACGGGAACAGGCGTCGTGTCCTCTCTTGCCGGCACCACCCACACATTCACGGTGCCAGCCGGGGTCAAGGTGCTGGGCGCCTGCGTCAAGTGGGATAATGCTTCGGGTACATCCTTTACGATTGTCATGGCAGAGGACGGGATGAATACCACGGCGGCAAACCGCTGTCCGGCGATATTCCAGGCTTACCGTTCCGACACCGATCCTTGGGCACCGATCTCTGGCGCGTCTTGTCGCCCGAATGTTTCTCCAGATTTCAATAAGGAAACCATCATAGGTCTATCCACAACTCCGACCACAATAATCTATTGCATGTTTAATTGGCCATGAAAAAAATATTCATAGCATTTTGGGCGTGCGTTGCCGGAACTGTATTCGCCTCCAAGCCTTTGCTCCAAGGGGAGATTTACGTTGCCGATTTCAGCGAGCATGTTTCCTTGCAGAGTTATCGGGTAATCGGGCAATACCATGATTACAGTATGGTTGGATTTGTTGGCAACGAAATCGCAGTCTCTAACTTGGTATTCACGGAAGACGATCAAGGGAATTGCGACGCCTGGAGAATCACAAATATTGTTGCCGCTGGAGTGGTCAACATAACCGTGGATGTAGTGTATGCTGAGTCCGGATCATCGACTGTTGGCATGGTTTCTGGTTATGCGGGATTATGCTCGTTGTCCACGAATAGCGTAGGATTTCCGCAAGTGCCTTCGTCTGAATTTTGCCACCTATCCGCTAATCTTTTGAACCAAATTCGCAACTGGACTTTTCAGCAAATCCCAGAAGGCGGCACGGGCAGCATAACCAACTGGCCCACGCCAGCAGAAATCGGCGCGGCATCCACAAACGACCTAACCGCCCACACGACCAACACGTCGAACCCTCACGGGGTTACGGCGACACAGGTTGGGGCGGCGCCCTCGAACGAACTCACCGATCATGTTACCAACACCGTGCCGCACGTCTCTGATGCCGACCGCACAAATTGGAACGGTAAGGCAACGCTTGTGGATGTGGCCGGGGTGGGATATCTGATCAACGAAACCTATCTTGGCACAATCACCGGCGGCACGATTGTCACCGGCGCTGTGGCTGGAGTAACAACCAATGGGGGGAGACTTGACTTCACCGTGCCGTCGGGCGGGGGAGTTACCGACCTCTCCGGCTGGTCTACGAATCCGGCAACGAGCATGATAACGTGGGAAGACACAAGTGTTACCAATCTCACCTTGTCCTGCACAAACGCGAATCCGGACGTGACGGGAGTTTATACGCAGATTACGGACGTGCACGGTTTTCCCAGATGGGGTGCCAACGGGTACTATGTATGGGCTTACGAGACCGGTCCTTATATGATCGGGACAAACGGCTCCGGATCAGTTCCCGGGGAATCAGGGTGGGGAAGAACCGGTTCGGGAAGCGTAACTGGAATTTATGACCCGCTAAACGGCGTGGTCGGCGTCATTACAGTTACCTATTCACACCCATTATGGCAAGCCGGATTCAACGGAACCAACTGGACAATTACCCGCGACGGCGTAGTGCTGTTCGATGCCACGAACGCGGCGACCTTCCAAGCACAGTTAAACTCCAAACTTGGCACGAACGGTAATGGCACCGGCTTGTCCGGCGTCTGGCATCCAGGCGAATCCGTGACCAACGCGGTGGACGAATCGGCACGCGCAGCCAACACCGCAACCAGCAACGCCATCCCGACTACGGCGGAGCAGGTGGGGGCGTATCCTGATGCAAACGGTATCGTGTCCAGCAACCTTGCCTACACCGCCAGCACGAACGCAGAGGCGGCGCGGGTGATTGCGACGAACGCGCAGGCCGTGGCGAATGCCGCCCTCCCCGCGTCCTCGACCAACTCCCTCGCGGTCACGGCGTTGCAGGTCACGGGCGGGGGTCCGACGAATGGGGCGGTTGTTGGAGCAACAAACTCTCTTGGTCAACTTGGGTACATAGTATATCCAAAAATACATGTACAGAAAACGGACAGGATGCTCATTTCGGGGGGCGGGTGGGTCAATCCACTTTTTAACAGCGTTCAATATCAAGTAGGTGGGTCATGGAATAATACAAACGGATGGACTCCGGGCATTATTGGGTGGACAACGATCAACTGTAGCGTGAACATTCTTAACTCATATACCGGAATATTTGCAGCGGAATTATTGTGTAATGGAGTTAGGTTTATGGACTCTTTATCTCAAAATGAAGGAGCAAGCACGCCTACTATTTTTGGTACTTTCTCATTTCCGAACCTAAATGCTACAAACGTGTATTTAGTGAAAGTCTTGTTGCTCTCAGCCGGATCTTACACTAACGATAATTATTTTGCCGTAACTTATTTTACGGGAAACGTGAGTCCATGACCCCCGCACCCAAACTCTCGCTGGTAAACGACACGAGCAACCCCGAACCGATGTTTTTAATGAGGCAACTATGAGCATGGACGTAATCGCGGCGTTCTGGGTAGCGGGCAGTTTGGCTCTAGTGGTCATTGGCGTGTGGCTGATTTTAATTTGGGTTGAGAAACATACACCGAAAGGCGGGTAGAATATGAGTCCAGCAGGCATAACATCATCGGGTCTTGCGGTCTGGGCGGCAAACGGACTACTTGCCGTTACGATTGCCGTAATCGGTTTCTCTGCCAATCGCGAAATTCAGAGAGACGACGAACAGGAAATACGACTGCGGGCCATTGAGCAAACGTGCGTGGAAATCCGGATCATGCGCCAGGACATTACCGAAATGAAGGGCGACATGAAAACGATTTTGAGGAAACCGTAATGGCCCAACTATTCCACACCGACTTTTGCTTGTCCGGCCAATGTGTGTGCCGGCAACTCTTGGAGGCGATGCTGATCGAACGCGAGTTGACCGACACAAAAAATCACATTGCGGAAAAACACCGGGTAATTGAGTTGCTAAACGAAGGCGGGCGACTCATGGCGGAGCAGGAAATACATGGAGTGAAACATGGAAGCCAAGCTTAACGGCATCGCGGTCTGGCCTGGAGTGATTGGGTCGGACAGGTCTGCGACATTTTTTGGCGGAGTGATTGCACTCCGTAAAATGTGGGAATACCGCAAACTGACCGGCCTGGACATCGAAGATGCTTTTGAACTTTGCCCCAGTCACACATTCCTAATCGTCAAAGACGACGGGCAATTATGGATTGCAGAAAGCGTTCGTCCGAAGTCTAAGCTAACGCCCTTCGCGGAATACGAACGCCGCCTTGCCGTCAAAGAAATCCGTAACCTGCAACTATTTGAGGTTCACGACATCAGCCGGATGCGCCAAGGATGCGCCGCCGAATGGTGGATGGATAATGTGCGCAACGAGGATTATGACATCCCGATTTTCGATAATCCGCTGCATCACTGGTGTACCGAAGGCGCGGCAGACTCCTTTAACTACGGTGCCTGCTACAATATTCTCGACGACAGTTTTCCTACGCCTGTAACGCCAATCAGAAAATGGAAAGAAGGTCGATTAAAACTACTGGAGAAAAATACATGAGCAACTTTTATGATGTTGTGCAAATGGCCGTCAACACAGTAGGTGGCGCTTCTTCTGATTATCGGGTTCAGGCGGGAGTGGTCGCACTCTTGGTAATCACTGGCGGAATATCCGTTGCAGTCAAGAAAATTCATAACAAAATCAAAGCAAAGAAAGACAAACAGGTGACAAAATGAGCAACATCATCATCCGGTCAAAACTGTTTTACATCGATGCCGACGGTGCATTGCAGGCATCCTGGTATCTCGGGAATGCCGACGGCACGAGCGTGGCGAAACAGAATTACTATATTCGCGTCATGGACAAGTGGGGCGCGAACACCATCTTCCTGAATATCCTTAACGATACTTTTTCGACGATTTACAGCGGCGAATTTATGAACAGTTCGTTCCACGAGGGCAAGGTCAACCTGTATTTCAACTTTATGCGCCGTCTTAAAAACGCTGGGAAATTAGTTGTCCCGGTATTCTTCGATTGTCCACGCGGCGACTCCAGCGCGAAATATCCGTACTGGATTTATGGCGACCGGCTCGTGCCATTTCTCCGAATCGTAACCAAGGCGCTGGCTCCACTGGCAGACGGATATGTCCTGGGAATAGAAACCCATCGCGGCCCCACCATTACGGACCAGCGTGGGTTGTCAACCACGGAAGTCAATGCGGCCCTGGGCGTAATCAAGAAATATGCGTATCGTGTGGACAACGAGGGCGTCCGGCACAATATCCCCGTTGGAACGCATGAAGTAGGGGATCGCATGTTCTCGAATGCGGATTTCAAGGGCGTGGAAACGCGCAACCATCCCGTGACGCAAGGCGACAGCACGCCCGTGGCCGACATGGTAGCCGAGGTTTCGGGGATCGCAAAAAGGGCGCAGGCCGCGGGCCAGCCCGTGATTGTGATGGAAAGTAATTCGAGCGAAGGCGCCCAGGCCAAGGCGCAGAACCAGGCAATGGCGCAGATCGACGGGGTGGTTGGGGTTAATTGCCCGATGTGAAAGTAACCGAAAGGAAATAACCAATGATAACGGTCGGGAACATCTGGGATGAAGTCGCGTCGGTAGTTGGCGGTGGCAACGATACTTTGGCATCCATGAAGCGCAGTTGCCAAATGTCATATTACCAGTTGATCGGTTTGCTGCCATGGGATGCTTGCAGGCAAAAAGCATCTGTTACCCTTTCGGCCACCACCGCCACACTCCTGCCGGCCGACATGGTGAATATCGAAGCGGTCTGGGATTCTACGAATGAAACAGAATACTTCCCCGGCCAACGCTGGGGCTCAATCATTCGCCCGACATGGTTCACGCTCGATCCGATTACGGACTCCCTGGCAATCTTACAAAATATCAGCGTGGCAAGTCTGGCGAATACATGGTCTGACGGAACATGGGATGCGTCGTATATCGGGGAATATATCCGGTTTGGCAAGGAACCCGGCATCTACAAGATCACGGCCGCCAATACCTTCACGCCGCGATATTATGGACCTCAACTTGATCGAGTCACCGGACATATCCGCCCGGCCAAGACCAAGCAGATCGCATGTGTGGACGATGGGGGCGACAGAGTAGCCGGAGCCGTGGACATTTATTACTGGTCCTATCCGGCCCCGCTCTACGACGAGTCCCAGGACATCATGCTTCCGGCGTCCCGGCCGCTGGAATTGCAAACCCTGATCCGTATGCTCGGAACCAAGGACCGGCGTGAGAGTGCCGCAGACAGATACAGGGACGAGTATCGCGAGGCGTTGGAACAGATAAAGGCCATGAACCCGCGATTTACCCAGCCCAAGGAACCAACCAATCGAATAGGTTGTTCTCCGTTCAACATGAATCACAGGTAATCTATGGCTGAATCTTCATATCCTAACGCAAAGACGTTGCTGATAGAAGAACGCGCCCTCAACGGCAAGACCACGCAGGAGGACTTGCTGAATGATCGGACCTGTTTGCGTTACTGGTCTGAAATACCTTTTGGAAAAGTAGCCGAGTGTTTGGATTGTCTGCGTAATACCGCGTCGGTCAATAACTCCAAAGCCAGCCATTCCGTCACCGATCCGATGGTGAACAAAGAGAAACTTCCTGGCAAGTGGCGGCACGTCCAGGAATATGCGTTGCCCCCGCGAGCCAAAACTGAACCGGATGTTCAGGACGTGTACCAGTTTTTGAAGTACGGCTGGGCGACCGCGATTGACTGGACGGAAGCGCGGCTGGTTGACGGCGACAACCAGCCATTGCAACCGGAACGATTCCTGCGAGTCCAATTCGTCAGTCTTGATTACACCAAACTTGGCGCAATGATTGACGGGATTGAAACCACAAAGTATTTTACCGACCCTACCGTTGCCGGTGAAAAATATACGGGGCGTTACCGCGTATTGTCGGCCAAACCAAGTCGCACCGATGATGGAAGCGGTGTAATCACGTTGGCGCTTGCCAAGAATCTTGTAATGACGCCGGATGTTTTGTCTGCCCCCGTACTCTTGACAGATGACAAGGTTTTGCTCTCTCCGTTTGCCCATGATATCACGTCAGAAAAGAGAATGTTTGTATGGGAATACCGCTGGATTGACCCTTCTTATGCCCAGACGTTGCGGAACACAATCGCCCTGACTGCCGGCGTGATCGACGCCAAGATCGTTAAAGCCGAGGATGGAACCTGCAATATCCAGGCCCAGACACAGACAAATACATGGGCGGGCACCTTGTCGCAGGTTTGGGAACGGGTTACGGAGTCGCCGTCATTTGCCGCAGAGAAACGCATTGAAACTTTTGACCATATTCCCTTAACCAGTCTTGCCGCTTTTAAGACCGCGCTAGGAACCGCTACAGCCGGTTTCAAGGTTTCATCCTTGATTGATTCCACAAGTGAAACCTTGGGGTGTGCAAAGATAGTTCAAACCCAGGACAAGTTATTTGACGGCGCGGTGACAAATTCCAACGGCACGTTGAGCGAGGAAGAATACCTACAACTGATTGCGGGTGGGGTTATCAGGACAACGATGTGGCTGGGAGTGAAGGATGCCGACCTTGATGCCGCCATGGTTATCGTGGCCGTGGCCCCGGCGCTCTACACCGTCCTGAAAGTAGGGAATAATTACAACGGCACCGGATCGTTCACCCTGATTCGGACCATGATGTTGAAGGCCGCGACTCCCGCCGTTCCCGTCAAGATGAAGGTGGAGTGGCCGACTTTTGACGACGAGAACCGCACGTATTTCTATTTCGGTATGGACAAGGCAACGGCGGACGCCCTGTTGATTACCGCGCAAACCACATGCGATGCCGGATACAAGGTGGATGCAGTCGAAATACAGGAATGGCGATATAATATGTTGGCGGTTATCCAGCAGATTTCCAAGTTGAACCTTACCTTGGCCGGCCAGATACGGGCCTACGACTACACCAAGACTTTCGGATTGGTGAATATCGCCACAACGGTGTATTTGAACGTGGCCAAGGCCAGCATAGACGCCCTTAAAACCACAATCCTTGCCGATGCCACTAAGATCATCCTTGACCTGCATGATGACGATGTGGGGCAAGGCAAAGCCCTTGTTACATGCGTTTGGCGATCAAAACCCGCCGCGCCGGTAGCGTTGGGCGCAATCCAGCAGAATGGACCCAGCCAGTTCCACCAACCCACCCAGGATCGCCTGTGGATTGACGTAAACCTGACGGATAAGGATGCCTTGGCGACAGCCGTTGCGCTGGCTATGGCAGGGACTGCGCCCTATGCCGTGACTGCTGGCGACACAATCCAGGGCGCCGAAGGGCAGGACGCCGGGGACAAGACGGGACATATTCGACAGAGAATCTCCAAGAAACCCGCAACCTATACACCGGCCCTGTATTCCGAACAGGAATCCTTCAATCCTCATGGCCTGCGGGAAGCTGTTATGGTGACTTCCATGAAGGAATACGCGGAAATTGCGTATGCCAATGTCGGGGCAATCTTTGCCGACCTGCAATCCTTCTTGGGAACACCTGCAAAGGGACGCATTCAGGTCAGCATGAACGCCAATGAAACCTTTTCCATGCGAGCGTTGAAAGAGGGAACGCCGGATTGGGACAATGCGGCGGGAACCGGGGTGCAGGTAGAATTGCGGAATCCCGGCCTGATCGGGGAAACCAAGTCTTCGCTTGCGACTGGTGTTCCGGTGGCCGCCGCCGCCGCGCTTGTGGCCGCGGCTACCCCTGACGCCGATTATGCGCTTACCAGCGTCCAGATGAGGGAACGTGGCCAGGGCGAAGCGGAAATATCAAAGGAACAGGCAAAGAAGTCCGAAACCGCCGTGCAGGTAAGCGAGACTCCCGCCGCCGGAGCACGTAGGGCGCAAAAGGATTACACCTGGCCACTGGTGCTTGCCGCTAATGTGGATACGGTATGGACCGCCGCCGCTACAGAGGGTGTGACCGGAGATTACGTCCTGCATTTCCGCCAGAAGGATTTTGTCGGGGGCATGTTCAGGATCACCAGCCAGGTAGTTGAGGTTAAGGAAGTGACCATTTCAGATTACACTGCCGGGTATTCCGATGATTCGATTACGACCGTGAAAGAGGTCAGAGATGCGGCCGCTTTGCCGAATGCCGCCGACACCGCCAACACTGTTGAAACCGTCAAGGGCGGACTGAACCTGTTCAATAAATATGATTATGTCAAGACTACGGTTACGGCCAGGGTGCCGAAGTCGTGTCCGGCGGCGGTGGCTTGGGATGAACTTGGAGGCTGGTATGGAATTGGTTTGTGGAGGGCGCGTTATCATCATACCCTAAGTTTTCACGCAACCGCCGCTTTAGCTGCTGCTGCTCTTGCTGGTGGTTGGGAGGGGTCGGGTTTGGGAAAAGCAGGGGATAATCTTTGGCAGGCACATAAAGTCATACGGGATGATATTTATACAGGTTAATTGCTATGGCAAGAGTTTTCAAACGAGTGGGCGACAAATTTCAATGGACGGACATTCCCGATAAGATTGAGGAAACGTCCGTCTCGATGCCCGCAACTCCATCAGGGGATACCGCGCCAATTCCACCGTCAGAACATATAAAAATGGGAGATGCTCAAAAGAGAATACCCGGTCCTATTGGCGGGCATAGGGCGTCGGAAACCTTCCGCAAATTACAAGGCGCAACGGCAAGTCGTGGCGGAGAAAGTCGCGGTTACGCCGGATTAGGCCAAATAACGAAAGGAAAAGCCGGGGAAGTAATAGCGAATAAATCCGACGCGGTATTTGCGGGAGCTTTTGGGTATTCCGAACAATCGGCCGCTCCTTCTGCCGTGGTTCCTGCAAAAACCACACCCGAACCCGAGAAACAAAGTTTTGGATCAGAGATTTTATCCGTAATAACAACCTTGGCGCGTAATTTTGTAAGTCGGACTGAGTTGCAGGGAATAATCAATACCAGCGTGCCTTCCGAATTGCGTATGGTTGGAAACTTGGCGGGGGCAGGAACAAAATATCTTCAATTACCTTCGGGATACGCAACGGCGGTGTGGGGGCCGGGGGGCGGTGGCGTTGACTACGATCATATTTATATCGGCGGCATCGAATATACGCCGGGGGCAAACCCAAATGGATATGATTTCATACAGATCGGGGCAGACGGTTCAAGTTCATGGATACCAGCAATGATTTCACCCATGCCAACGGGGTATGAAATTTACAACGTCAAAAAGAATCATATCCATATCACCGGCGCCACGGCAGGAAATATATGAGCATTCCCACGCAAGCACTCAAATACGGATGGGTTGCTCTGGCGTCCTTGACCATCGGCACGGGAACGATATTCGTTGCCCCGACCGTTCTGAATCGGATTACGCTCCATGACAGGATCGAAGTAGCGCTGGCCGTGGCAGAGCGCTGTCTTGCTACCCAGACCGGAACCAATGTTGACGGCACGCCTATCTATGCCGTGGCCCCGCCGGTTGAAGTCCGCACATGGACGGACACAAACGGCGCGAGTGTGATTATGACGAATGCGATTGAGTGGCGGGATGATCTTTCGATGAAGGTTGACCTTGACGCCAAAATCTTTCAACTCATCCCCTACTACGCGGATGCCAACACGGTCTATGACGGCACGACCAATATCGCGATGCTAACCGTTACGGGCCTGTTTGCCTCGTTGCAGATCGGCGACCATACCAATCAATTTACGTCCATCCCGGCCATCGGAACCAACGCCGCCACCTTCGGTCCCTGGGCCTGGCGCAATTACATCACGGCGTGGCAGGAGCGGTACAAGGTGCTGAATGCGCTGAAAATGACAACGAAAGGATTTGTAGCTAATACAAATGTGTTTGCGTGGGTTGATTCTCTTCCCGTTGCAGGGGTGAGTTTGTCTTGGACAGGAACTCGTAAATATGGTTACGGGATGCTTGCGGGTTATCCAGGTGTTGATGGTTACTGGGATGCTACTGTGGACCTTGCAGAAACCGATTATAGCGAAGAAGCGGATGACCCTGAAAATGAGTATAAACCTTTAGTAACCAGTTACGGATTTGTGTGGGGGCAATATTGGTGGTATTGTGTAATAGATACTGTTAAGAGTTCGTGTTCGATAGGCCCATTCCCAACTAATATTCCGCATGGCGTTATTGTTGAGGCAAGAGCAGTAAAATTGTCTGATGGAGGAACTGCTTTAACAAATGAGTTCGCAGGCAACGGGGCGGTGGGACCAGAAAATGAATGGGTAAAGATAATTGATAAAAACAATTCATATCAAGAAACCTTTACGAGTATAGTTTTTGGAATGGACTCACCTCCTCCTGTGGCGGCAAATCCGTATGCAGGTAGTGGCTCTCGTCCCACATATAAAGGGTATCAAACAGAAGTCAGATACAGAACGTGGACAAACAATGGTGTTGATAACAGTTCTGGCTGGTGGACTTTGAACGGGATTGTTGTTACCAATCCAACAAGTTTACCAAACTGTACCGAGTTTTCTAAGTCAGTATCTTTGTGCACAAATGAAGTAGGTGAAAGTGCGTTGGCTACGTTAAAATCCGATGCGGAAACGGCGTTTGCTTCGGCGGAAATCATACCGGGAAACAGTTCTCCGCATGCATACGCCACCATTATTCGCAGTGGGACTGCCCCAACAAATTTTATTTTTTTGGTTACTATCTCAAGAAGTTACAGTATTCGGGAAACTGTATACATCGGCACCAATGTCCCGCATGACACCGTTGAGGCGTATTTACGCGGACAAGTGAGTGATATAAATTCCTGGGTGTACGATGCAAATGGCGATGCTGGCGCTACTACGAATACGTATAAAAAGATGCCTGATGGGACGGAGGTTTCTCCGGGGACATCCTACAAGTTCACTTTCGGTGACGAGGATTTGCCCGTTCCGAATTGGCCAGACTCCCCGACAACCAACACTACGGCAACACAGGGTTATGTGACCCGCAGTCGAACTTGTTATATTCCTTGGCAATTCAACTACTGCACCGATAAATACTGGTAAGGAGAAATATGACCTACGAAGAAAAAATAAAACGAGCGCAAACCGGATTTACGGTGGTACCCAATTTACCCGAACCGCAGTTCAAGCCTAACACCATGATTCCGTTCAATGCCGCAACCCTGAATCCCGGCGCCCAGTTTGCACAATCCGGCAACAATACCCTGATCGTCAATCCGGGTGGCGAATCCACTACCACCAATTTCCCTACTTCCCGTGATATCGTCAACCAGTCCGTGCAACGGGCCTTGACCGCTCGGGCCGCCAGTCAACCGCCAACAACCATGCTCGACCCCTACCAGCAATCCATCCAAGACCGTCAGAAACAGACCGAAGATCAACTCATGGCCGGCAAGGACCGCAGCCAGTTCACGGTTGACTGGGTTAGTCATGGACTAGGCAATTTCCCGGTTGTCAGGCGACTGACCCCGCAGGAACAACAGCAGAACTGGGCGGACCAGAACACCATGGCACAAGCCGAAATCGCACAGGGCGGCAAAGGTACGGTTTCGGCGGTGAACGTATTCGGTGGTGGTAGTCACATGGATACCCCTCTGCTCACCCAAAGCCGCAAGGATGTAAGTCCGCAGGTGTGGGCGGCGTACCGGCAACTGACCCGCAAGGCAGACGAGAAACTCAATCAAGCCTTGGCGACCCGCGCCAGTGTCCCGCATACGATAGAGGAAGCGCAGCAGTTTGTTGACTCCCTTGGATTCGACGACCGGGTTGGGGAACACGTTGACCGGGCCATGACCAGATATATGCAGAACGCCAACCCCGAACTCTACAATCAGATGATCGGGCAGAGGGAGTTACAGAAAGCCAACGATTCGGCATACGTCGAATGGGTCAGGATGAGCGCTGATCCGAATGTTGCCAAGTTGTCGCCGGAAGATATTCTTGCTGATCGAAAACAACATCCAGAATTACAGTATGCCTTCGACCGCGACCCGAACGCCAAACGGTACATGACCGGACCGGATGGTGCAATTATCGAAGCTCCGAAACGGGTACTGGGACCAGAGGAAACGGCGCAACAGGCGTTCAAGCAGGAATCGGCCAAGTCGAAACTCGAATACCAGCAGCAGGAAGAGCAGGTCAAGAACGATCCCAACCTGACGATCAGTTACCGGAACGGCAAACGCGAGGTAATGACCAAACAGCAAGACATGATACTTGCGAACAAGCAAGCATTAGAACAGGCCCGGGATGAACGGGCGCAGAATCAGGAAACGCTGAATTACGAAGACGCACAGCGCAAAGCGGAAGAATTTAAGAGCGAACCGCAGGCCAAGCGCAAGAAGGAACTCGAAAGCCGGTACGATAAGATCGTCCAGAGAATGGACCGGACCAGACTGAATGAAATGAAGTTATCGCCAGAAGAACTTCAGACGCAACTGGCCCGTGACACGAAACTGCTTGCCGCTGTCGAGAAGGAGTTGATACCGGAGGAACCGCCCGCGCCTCCGACGAACGAACCCACGGCAACGAACGCGCAAGGTCAAAAGATGGTGTATCGCAATGGGCAATGGACCTCAATATGAACAACCCTATCGATCCTCTAAAACCAGTCGTAGGAGTAGATGGCCGGATGATTACGGCTGTCGTCAATCAAGAGACGTTGCCAAAGGTTCCGGCGCAATCGTCAATTCCTCCCCCGCCGCCGGGGTTCACCCTCGATCAACCAGTAACGCAATCCGCGATTCCACCACCCCCGGCAGGATTCGTATTGGATCAACCTTCGGTGCCAGCGGTAGTTCCATCCCCGCCGCCGGGGTTTGTCTTGGATGCACCTACTTCCGCGCCGACGGCTGTCCCGGCAACACCTACTCCCATTCCGCAAGTTTCTGGCGGCGCATTGGCAACTGCTGGACGTGAATTGGGCGAGAACATTGCCCCGGCAGGTGCAGGGTTGGCGGGTGCATGGGCATTAGGTGAGGCAGGGGCGGCGGCAGGTACGGCAATCGCTCCTGGACCCGGCACAATTATCGGAGCGGCTGCCGGGGCAATCGGTGGTTACATTGCCGGGGAATGGGGCGGAGCGAAACTGCAACGGTGGATACAGGAATTGAGTATGTCACCGGAAGACCTTGCCGCACATGACGCGGCATTGGCGGCGGGTAGGCAGGAACACCCCTTTGCCGCCGGCATGGGAAGTATGGCGGCTTCAACCCCCGGTTTCTTTACTGGTGCAGGAGTGGGCAAGGCGGTCCTGACGGGCGGCAAGGTGGTTAAGGCAGGATTCGAGGCAACCAAGGCCGCGAAACTCGCCGCTGGTCTTGCCAGTAGCGGCGTATCGTTCGGTGCCATGGGCGGTGGTGGGGTTGCGGTAGAAAAAGCCAAGGGAACCCCTGGTGCCGAACAGTTGAGTATTCCCGGCGAAACCGTCAAGGGAATAGTCGTTGGTGGTACTATCGGACTTGTGCCGGGATTCAAGAGCATCTTCGGAAAGTTTCTCGCAAAACCGGCTGTTGATGCTGTTGCTCTTGCCACTGCAAACGGACTTTACGATAGAGTTGTCAAAGGGACTCCCTTTGACCCTACGGAAGTCGTCAAACAATCCGGCCAGAATGTTGCGCCGTTCGTCGTAATGAACGCCGTGATGAGTTTGCTTCATGCCCGGGCCATGCCGGTAATGAAAACCGACTATCAGTCCCGCATCGAATCCCTTGGTATCCCCAAGGAACAGATAGGTGACTGGGCGGCCAAGTTCGCCGCGGCCAAGGACCAGACAGAGTTTGAGAAGGTGACGGTTGACTTTGCCAACACATTCAAGGACGTGTTACCCCCGCCCCCCGTTGACCCCATCATCCAGAACCAGACCGAGCACATGACCGGGGAGATCGCCAAGGTGACTGATCCGGTGGCCGCCAAGTATTTCGAGGATACATACCTGTCCCAACTCCAATCCGGCCAGCCATTGACCGAAGAACAGGCCAACGCCGCCCATTCAGGTATCCTTGACGCCATTGAAAAGACCAAGGCTAATCAGCCATGGGCGCCGCCTGTCGAACCCGTACAGGCCGAACCAGCACCGAATTTGCCCCCGCCAGTCCCAACCATACAACCCAAAGTAGAGAACCCCGCGCCGGTCCCGGCTGGCGAGCCGGTCACTCAACCAATAATCGAGGCCTCGGCGGGGGCAAAACCTTTAACGTCCCCGACCACTCCAGCACCAATAACACAAGAAGGCCGTAAGGCCAGTGTATCACCGGAAGTCGGTGCGGGGACAATTTCGAAAAAGCAAACCATCGAAGAACGCCGCGCCGTTGCAACCGGCCAGGAAATGACCGGAATCCAATTCATCAAAGACAACGGCGGTATTAAGGCGCATACCGGGAAAGACTTATCAGAAGAACTCTTTGGAAACAATGGCAAAGGCGGCGCGGTTGATATCAGTCTGCGTAACAAAATGCCAGATACCGGAAGGTCGGCTGACGAGATGGCCGCCATGATGCATGAAGCTGGATTCCTGCCCGAACCAACCGAGCGGGCCTTGCTCGACTATCTGAATAATCCGAACACCAAACTCACCAAGACCCAACTCGACTTGCTGGACCAGCAGAAGATCGCTCACGAACAAGGTATCATCGAACAGGGCAAGGAAGCCGAAAGGCTCGCCCCCATACAGGCCAAGAAGTTTGCGGAGGCGCAAGCCCGCCTCAAAACCAAGGGGCAGGAAGTATCAACTCCGATGATGGAAATTGGAGATTCATTTACCATTGAGGGGGAAAAATACAAAGTAACAGCAACCGACGAACAGGGGTTCAGGGTTGAGGATGGAACGACATTCTGGATTCCATACAAACGACCCGTAAAAGGAGAGAAGATTTTTGTCGATAAGGGATCGTATAAAATGGCTCCGATTGATACCGGAGAAATCAAAATTGCTAACCGGACATCCCGTTCCCAAGGTCCGGCCAAGGGCATCCCGGCAAAACAGGCGCAATACCTGGCTGACGAAATGATGAAGGCATGGGTGAATAAACCCATGGGCGGCGCGATTGTGGTTCAATCCGAAGCCGACATAGATAAACTGGGGTTGAGTGATGAATCCCGTCAAGCCATTCTGGATTCCAAGGCCGAGGGTTTTTACCATATCCCGACCGAAACCGTAGTCATTATTGCCGACAACCTGAACCGGCCAAGTGACGCCATTCGGGTAATGATCCATGAGAGTATCGGCCATTACGGGATTCAGAAGGTGCTGGGTGCAGAATTTCAGACCGAACTTGACCGGATCGGCAAACTCATTCCCGAAGCCGACCTGCAAAAAGTCGCGGATGATTACAACCTGAATATGGCAGACCCTACCAAACGACTCGAGGCCATCGAGGAATACCTGGCGAAAGAGGCACCCTTACGAAACCCGACCTTGTGGCAACAGTTCGTCAAGGCCATCCGTGCGGCTTTGGAACGAATCGGTGTCAAACCGGACATTCTCAACAAGTGTGATACCCGCGGCGAGATCGACAAGTTGATTGATACGGCGCGGGATTACATGGAGAGAGGGCCGGCGAAACCCACCGAAGCCATGTCCGGCGAAGTCAGAATGAGTAAACCAGCAGACCCATCTAAATATGAGGAGGTAAAAGAAAATGAGATCAGCAACAGCGAGTTGGAGCGAATCATATCTCAAGCAGCTATCAATTTTAACCGAGAAAGAGATGATATCTCGTTGTCGTTCTATCGCCCCAAAATGCTTGACAACGGCGTTCGAGATCCAGGACGCATGGGAACAGTTGCAGCGGGAGAAATTGCAAAAGCCTTTGGAAAAGACCTGATATTTTTCAGGTCAAATCTTAATATCTATGGATTCAGCACTAACGTCGTAAAGGACAAGATATTCATTAGCGTGGATTCTCAACGCCCGGAATTGGCCGTCGTTGGTCACGAACTTGTTCACGAAATGCGGAAAGATAACCCTGAGTTATACGATCAGTTTGAAAAAGAGTTGTCAAAGTATTCGGTAAACATAGAAAACTATCAGCGACGTTCCACCAACAAATCCATGTCAGAGGACGAACTAAAAAAAGATTTCGTTCCCGACATTGTTGGCGACCAATTTATTAAACCGGAATTCTGGAAAACACTTAAAAACGAAAATCCGACATTATTCAGCAAGGTTGCCGATTACGTCCTGCAATTCATTCAAAAGGTTCGGGCCAAACTGTCTGAAGTCTACGGAACCGAAAAGAATTTTATGCCGAAAGATTTAGAAAAGGTACGATCCATTCTGGCGGATCACCTTAATCGGTATGCCGAAAGTAGGACTGACACCCGCGAATTCAAACTGGAACAGGAAACCGAAGGCATGTGGCGGTCCCGCGTAACCCTTGAAAAGCAGAATGCGGAGGCCAAGCGTCAGAGCGAGTTACTCAAGGCGAAAGTGGCGGAGCCAATCAAAGGCGGGATGGGGGATACCACCGGATCATTGTTCAAGGGCGAAAATGACTTGTTCGGAATAAGGATGAGTTTGCGGGAGCATGGCCCGTCAAAACATATCTCCGAAGACGAGAAGATAGCACCCGCAATCCGTAAGATGGCACTGGATATGGAGTATGAACAACGAAACAACAAGGAGCTTTATGCCACTGTTGAGAAACGGGTCGGCGACAATCCTGCCAAGGCGCACGATGACTTTATCAATAACAAGAATCTTCTCCCCGACGAACTGGTTGTCACCGGAAAGATATTGCAGTTCCGTTATAGCGAATCCACATTGACCGCCGAGGATGCTGGGGATATACCGCTTGCCACAAAGTACGCAAAGGCCGCCCACGAAATCACCAAGGCACTTAACGAATACGCGCTGCAGTACGGCCGGGCCGGGGAAGCGTTCCGGATAGAAGCCGCGCCGTTGTCTTCCCGAACAGGTGCCCGGACGAAACTTGAAGGGATGAATGAGGATTACGCCAAAGAGGTTATGAAAAAGGACGGGCGGTTCGAGGTTATCCGCAAAGGGTTCCAAGAGGACAACGCCAAGGCGATAGACGGAGTTCTTTCTGAACCCGAATTTCGCAAGCGTCTTGCGGAAGCCAAGCACCGGCTGGCTACCGTTGCTCGAAATGGTGCGGATGCTTTAATTAACTCCAAGTCCGGAAAACAGTCTGCCCAGGAATGGTTGAGTCGTCCTGAAAACTCCGAAGTCAATGATGCGGGAGTCAAGTTCTCTTTAACCGGCCGTGAACTGGACGAGAAGATATTCGACTTCGCAAAGCGTGGCATCCGGGTAATGCTGGGAAATGGAAATACGGGATTTACCGCATTCCATGATGTCATGATAAAGAAGTTCGGACCCAATATCGAAGAACACCTGCCGGAAATCTACGACGAAACATCGATTATGGTCAGGGGTATTGTTGCGGGAAAGGCAACGGCGAAGGGTTCGGATACTCGTAATGTCCGAGGAATGAACGCCGAGATCAAGTCCATCCTCAAGGGCTGGTTTGCGGCCGGCGACAAGAATACAGACCGCAAGCCAGTTCTTGACCTGCTCCAAGCCGTAGGCATGACCGAGAAAGATGCGTTTGACCTTGCTTTCGGCGTGCAGCGAAAGTTCATCGAGCGGGCAGACAAACTCAAGAACAAGCGCGTTCAGGCACTTGGAACCGGCCGCGCGATCTCCATCAACAACCCAAAGGCTATCAGGCGCATTCTTGACCTATCCAATCTTGGACCATTAAACGAACCCATGGTGTTGGATGCCATTGCGAAAGCATACAATCTCAAAGGGGTCACGCCAGAGATTGGGGCCAAACTGGACGAGCTTTCTAAGAAGATCAAGAACGCTCCGGAAGGTTCTCCCACAGATGATGCGACCCGTGAGATGTTGAACTTCATGCGGAAACAGATGCCGCGCGATTGGACCGACATGGGATGGGGGGTTTGGTACTCTTTTATCCTGTCTGGTTATCAGACCGAGGAACGCAATTTTGTCGGGACCGCCATGAATTCTCTAAGCGACTTGACTTCATCCATGGCCGCCGAACCCCGCAATGCACCTTTCGCCTTGGCTGGTTTTATCCGTGGATTTGGAGAAGGTTTCCATGCCGCCGTGGACGCATGGAAGACAGGCCATTTCCCTGTACGTGCGGGAAAGTTTGAATCATCCCAAGTGCTGGAACTCAACCCCTTCACGGGTGGATTGAAGATTCTCAATAATATGAAATACGTCCTGCGATTATTGCAGGCATCCGATATGTTGTTTTTCAAAGCCAGTCAAGAATCTCGCTCGATGATGATTGCGGCCAATATCGCCAGGGAAAACCCAGGATTGTCCGGAACCGCCCTTTGGAAAGAAGTCGCATTGATTGCCGGGACATCGGAAGTTCAGCGGAACGCTTTTATGCACCAAGCCACAGAACTTGAAGGCCGTACCGGAAGCGCGGCCAGGGTCAGGGCGCAGGAACTGGCCGAGCGTCAACGCCCGATCGCCATGCAGGAGGAATCCACCGAATACGGGAAGCATTCATCGTTGAACTTCGATCCCGAAGGGATGGCGGGGGTTTTCTCGCGCAAGGTTTCCGATCTTGTGCGGGAAGTTCCCGGTGGAAAATTCGTGATACCATTTACTCGAATTGTCGCCAACGTCAGCAATATCTCAATCGATCATACGCCATGGGGATTTGTTCGCCTCATACGGGGAATCAAGAACTCAAAGGGCGTGCTGGAACCTATCACCGGCCATCGCAGGGCGCAACTGGTAGCCAAGGCGACCATGGGTACTGTATTGATGACCGCGGTCTACATGCTGGACGCCATGGGTGGGGATGATGACAAGGACAAGTTGTTCCGAATAACCGGCGCGGGAACCGGCGATTTCAACAAGGACAACCAGCTCAAGGAAACCGGCTGGCGGCCATGGAGTTTTAAGATAAGAAACGGACCGTGGATAGATTACCGGCTGACCCCGCTGGCAATCGGGTTCGCCATCATGGGAAGCCTGCGGGATGCACAGCGCTATAAGAAAATGGACGAAAAAACTATTTGGGATAGATTCTCATACGCCATGCTTAAATCAGCGAGTGTTATTTTCAATATGTCATTTCTGTCCGGAATTAACCAGGTGATGGCCTTGCTCGACCCCGGATCGCCGGAGGGATCAGGAAAGAAGCTTTTGTCCTATCTGACTCGCATAGGAAGCAGTATTGCCATTCCTGCCATATTGAAGCAACTCGACCGGACGTTTGATGATTCGGTTAGAGATAACGCTACTATCGCTGAAGGACTCATGCGCGAAGTCCCGATTGTGTCACATGACGTTAAGCCGAAACTGAACCTGCTGGGCGAACCCATCAAGCAGACGACCGGGCCTGTGAGTATCTTTTTCAGCAAGGAGAATTCCGACCCGGTATGGCGATTGATCGTGGACAAGGAAGCATTTATCAGTAAGCCGTCCACCAGCACCAAGATCGATTTTGGCAAGAACGAACGGATTATGACCGAGGATGAATATTATCAATACGTTCAAGAGTCGGGCAAAATCATTCGGGAGCGGATAGATCGCCGTTTGTCGCAACTACAGATCATGACCAAGGAACGTGCAGGAAAGATCATTGACGACATAGTGCAAGATGCCCGAAGGCAAGTTAAACTAAAAATCCAAGGTAAAGTTGTTAGGGAGCGAGTTAATAAAAACCAAATCCAAAGAAAGGAATAGGAACAGAAATGAATGTAAGACCGCTACCAGGACAAATGATCGTGAAACTGGAATCCCTCTACATCGATACGCTCCTGATCCGCATACCGGAACGATTCAAGAAGGCACCCCGGCTTGTTGGCCGGATCACGGCCATTTCCATGAGGCTTGAAGATCACCGGGCGCTTGGCTCCGAACTGGCGGTTGGCGACCGGATCATTGTCACTCCCCTTGGCGGCCGGTATCTGGAAGAAAACACCTGGATTTACCCGATCAGCGTGGTGCGCAAGGACGCCCGAGGCAAGAAGTACCGGGATAGCGGAGTCTTGGCAATCGTGCCGGATGCCGTGGATCTGTCGGCGAAGTCCGAAGACGTTCCCCGGTGCCAGTTCTGCGGGGAAGTAAATGGGTCCAAGCAGAATATGCTCATGGCTGACGGCGTGTGCCCTCGGTGCGGCAAGGACAAGCAGGGCGAAGTTCCGGACAGTTCAATTAAGGTGACGGACGAGGAAGTCGAACGGTTCAAAAACACAAACAGGGCGGCTTACAGGTGCGGGTACAATAAACATCGCAAAATGGCAGTTTGATTCAATGAAACCAAGCAACGCTATAATCGTGCCAATCTACGTTTAATTGGAAAAATAAAAAAAGATTTATTTCTTGCGTTCGTGTGCGTACAAGTTTATTCTGCTCGCCATGAAACAGGAAAGACTCTTTGTCCGGGTAAGTAAGAAAGAAAAAGCGGCGCTCAAGAAGGCGGCGAAGGGCCACGGCTCTTTGTCCGCCTTTTTACTTTTATCGGCTCGGTATGTAGCCGAATTGGAAAGACAAAAGATATGAAGGGCCACACCAGCAAGGAGAGATTGAGACGCAAGAAGGAATTAGCCAGTGAATATCGAATGTCCGGCTGGTTGACCCCCACGGACGCTCACAAGAACTGGTTGGCCGATGAAGTGCGTAGATCGAAACAACCGGGATACAGTCTGCGGCATATCATCAAGGATTCAAAGACAGGGAAAATCGCATTGGCAAGGAAGGGATAGTTAGATGTACGAAATCGAACGCCTAAAACTCCTTCAAAAAGATTTAACCGGAGAACCATTGCGGAAAGCCTGTTGGATTGAACACCTTTACAGAATGAATAACTTGTTCCACTGGGGAATAGAAAATCCAACCACCGAAGAAATGGCGGCAATCTTAGAAAAACAAGAGGTCAAACTTGTTGCATTTAGAATTAAATTGGCGCTTTCGATCTTACTGGGGTGTATTATTGGTATGTTGATTGTTTGATAACCACACACGGAGGGAAATCGTGAACCATGAAATCACCAACATGGACGTGTTTGATGCTCTGCGTCATCGCGCTGAACGTGAGAGCCGACAGTTGCGGGTGGCCTGCCGACGAAACGACGAACTTAACCGCAAGTTTGATGACCTCGCGCAACTTGGTTTTGTCGAAGGCGAAATCATCACCGTTCATTTTCCGAGTGGGGACCAACTCTACAAAGTCGGTACAGCCGACTGGAACAGTCAGAGAGGGTTTCGCAACCTGGTACACCCGCAAGTCCAGCGGAAAGACGATGGCAAACGGACAACCCCTGGACGAGTCAAAAATGACGTGCGCGATGTGGATAACGAGTCCATCGGGAAAACTCTTGCGGCCATCCGGGAACCTTGTACGAATAATAAATGTCCAGACTGGCAAAACCCTATTAGTTGCATGGACAGACAACGGTCCGGGACCTGTTCCGAGATCAAGGGGCGTGGTGATAGACCTCACACCCGCCGCCATGATCGCCCTGGCCGGAAACAAAGGGATAACCGCAGGGAAAGTAAGAGTAAGGGTTGAGAGGGTGAAATGAAGCAGGCATATACACAGTTGCAAATCCCAAAAGGATATACGCTCGGCGAAGCCGTGCATATATACATTCCAGAAAAAGAATTTTGTAACTGGCTGGTGGAGTGTGCAAAAAAAGAAACCACATTGAAATACGGCAGATTAGTTCAAAAATCTATAGGTGGCAAACCAGGAGTATTGCATTTTCCAACCTCCGCAAAACTTCCGTCCATTTGTTTTGAATGCCTCCATCCGTTAGATAGCAACGGAAAAGACCCAATGCCCGAGGACGTTGAAAAAGAAATAAACAAGCATTTTGGACATGATTGTGCGTTGCTATTTTCTTATAGCGCCGAACATCAAAACGGTTCGGAAAATGAACGTTTGTATTTTGAAAATTTGCTCAATGGCCTTGGAATGTATCTCGACTGTTTTCCCGAAATGATGCGCGAAGGTGTTCCCGAAGAATTAAAACATCCCGCACATCATCAACATAAAATACGAAAGACCCTCTGCATTTCATCTAAAATAATGGAGAAAAGAAATGGGAATAACATTACTCCTCATTTTAGATGTGGTCATTTTAGAGTTTTAATATCTCCCGTATTTACACACAAACGTTTCCAAACAATTTTTGTTCACGAAACTTTTGTCAAAGGAAAAGCGGTCACGGTCGATAGCCCAGAAACCGCAAAGGCAAAATGAAGGAAACATTTAAAGAAAAAAACTTCGGAATAGATGCGACAGCATTGATCTCAACGATCAATACTGTTTTAGAGGATTATGAATCTCAAGGATATGATTTAAGTTTGCGGCAATTATATTACCAGCTTGTAAGTCGGAATATCGTTCCTAATACGGAGCGGAGTTACAAAAATGTTGGCGTAATTGTTTCTGATGCCCGGTTGGCGGGATTAATTGATTGGGGTATGATAAAAGACCGTGGCCGCGAGATGATTCAGAATCCGCATTGGGACGATCCTGCCGACTTCTTGAAAAACGTCACACCGCAATATCGATTTGATCTATGGGAAGATCAACCACGATATGTAGAAGTGATGGTTGAGAAGCAAGCCCTCGAAGGCGTTTTAATTCCTGTCTGTCGGAGTCTTGATGTTCCATTCACGGCGAACAAGGGCTATTCGTCTTCGTCGGCTATGTATGAAGCCAGCAAGCGATATTTGCGCCGCGCCGAACAGGACAAGGAACTCTATGTCATTTACCTTGGCGACCACGATCCTTCCGGCATTGATATGACCAGAGACATATTAGACCGTCTTGATTTGTTTGTTAAAACATCTTTAGGACGACGTGCAAACGAAGATAGCGGTATTGAGGTAAAAAGAATCGCATTGAACATGGACCAGATAGAAGAATTAAAACCTCCCGAAAATCCTGCCAAGATAACAGATAGCCGCGCCGCTAAATACATTCAACGCTTCGGCGGTTCTTCATGGGAACTCGACGCCATCGAACCGGCGCGACTTGCCAAATTGGTTACAAACGCAATTGCCAGGTTAATGGATTGCGACTTGTTCAAGAAGAATGAAGCCAAGCAAAAACAGGGCCGGGAAAAACTTTTGAAGTTTGCAAAAACTTTGAAATAACGAGTTTGTTTGCAAGGATTGCAAAATGAAGGGAATCAGCATCAATGATCTGCCCGAACGATACCAAGACCAAGTCCAGCAACAACTCGTTGTTGGTAAGATTAATTTTTCCAGCCCGGCTCCCCACTTGGAACCGGGTGCTGGCGATGCACTTCTGGCAACGCAAAAAGCTCCGCGACCTGACGGACAAGTTAATATCACTTTCCTTGAGAAACGCCACCGGCTCGCCGACCCCGATGGAGCATGCGTTAAATATGTCCTCGATGGAATCGTTAGTGCGGGAGTATTACGCGGCGATAGTGCCAAGGAAATCGGCAAAGTCAATAAAGAGCAATCGCAAGTTACAAAAGACGAGCGGGAAGAAACGATAATCGAAATCAGAGGGAATTAAACAATGGACAAAGTGAAGATCGTCAGCCTTGAAATCGAGAACGTCAAACGGGTCCAGGCGGTCAGTCTGACTCCGGCCACCACAGGTCTTACCGTCATTGGCGGGAACAACCGACAAGGCAAGTCGTCCTGTCTGGACGCCATCATGTCGGTGTTGGGCGGGGAGAAGTTTACGCCTGCCGATCCTATCCGCGATGGGTCTAAGAAGGCGCAGACCACCGTAAAGCTGTCAAACGGAGTCACCGTCATTCGATCATTCACGGAGAAGGGAACACAACTCAAGGTGGATGCGCCAGCCGGTAGTAAGTCCGGCCAAGGGTTGTTGAACGAATTCATAAGTGCATTCGCCCTGGACCTGTCTTCGTTTCTGAATGCCACAGACAAGGAACGCTCGAAAATCCTCTTGGAAATCATCGGCGTGGATCTGACTCCGTTCGATGAAAAGTCGGCCAAACTCGAAGCCGATCGGCTGGCCGTTGGCCGGCTGGAAGTCAAAGCCAAAGGTCATGCGGAATCCATGCCGTACGATGAGGCGGCGGGAACGATACTATTAACCCCGACCGACATCATGGCCGAACTTGAACGCAAGGTGGCGAAGAACGCCAAGAACCGGGAGATCAGGGATAACGTAGAGGCGTTCAAAGCCAACCTCAAGCGGCAGACCGACAAGCGCCGGGACACTCAGGACCGGGTGGCGGAGGCAAGGAAGCGACTGGAACGGGCCGAGGCCGAGGAAAGAGAGCAATGCAACCTTATATCGGGCATGGAGGAAGAATACAACAAGGCCATGAAAGCCGTCGAATCCCTGCAAGACGAAGACACCACGTCCATCAAGTCCAAACTCTCCGAGATTGACGAGGCCAACGCCCATGTGCGCCAGAACCTTGAACGCGGAAAAGCTATGGCCGAAGTCGAATCCCACCATGAAGAATACCTAAGCCTTCAACACCAGATTGAGGCCATTCGTGAACAGAAGCAAGAACTCCTACATGGCGCCCACATGCCACTTGAAGACCTATCGGTAGAGAATGGGGTCCTTACCTATAAGGGTCATGCTTGGGACTGTATGAGCCATGCAGAACAACTTGTGGCGGCCACGGCGATATGCCGGGCAATCAATCCGAAGATGGGGTTTGTCCTGATCGACAAACTGGAATCCATGGATCTGACCACGTTGAAGGAATTCGGCGAATGGCTGGAAAATGAAGGATTACAGGCAATCACAACGCGGGTAAGTCGCGGAAAGGAATGCAGTGTCATAATTCAGGATGGGTTAGTGGAAACGGAACAGGAAGAAACAGTCAAGTTCGATTAAGGGTTTTATGCCAAGCGAATCAGCAAAGAAAGCAAACAGAAAGTATTACCTGTTGCATCGTCAAGAGGTTCTTGAACGTAGCAAAGTGTGGCACCGACTGCACCCGAGAGACAAAGCAGCAACTCGAATAAAAGATAGGGAATGGCGAAAGAATCATCCCGAATACGACAAACTTCATTGTAATAAGTACAACGCAACCCACCGTGAGAAACGAAGATTATACGGCATTTCCTACCGTGCAAAAAATCTTGAAAAAGTACGCGAGGGTTATCGGTCTTATTATTCAAAACATAAAACAAAGCGCATCGCCGCTGTCATTCAATATGCCAAAAGCCACCCTGAATTATCCAAAAGAAAAAGAGCGACCAGAACTCATGCTCCTGGTTACGGATACACCAACAAAAAACACGTCACGGCGCGATGGGAGATGTTTGGAAATAAATGTTGGATTTGCGGTAAAGAGGCAACAACTACAGATCATGTTAAACCAATTAAAAAAGGAGGATCACACTGGCCGGCAAATTTAAGACCTGCTTGTGCCAAGTGCAATGCGTCTAAAAGTGCGAAATGGGAGGGGTTAAATACAGTTACGGAATTAAAACAAGGAGGGTTAAAATGCAAGTTATCAGCGGAAAACTTCAACAAGCTCAAAGCGTCCTGATTTACGGGCCAGAAGGTATAGGAAAATCAACGCTCGCGGCGCAATTCCCGAAACCAATATTCATTGACTGCGAGCGTGGAACGGGGTGGATGGACGTAAAACGTCTGCCTTGCAAATCATGGCAAGACATCATGGATGCCGTGAAGTTCATCAAGACGGAAAAACACGAATTCAAGACGGTCGTGATTGATAGTGCCGACTGGGCGGAACACGACTGCATCCAGTATGTTTGCTCACAAGGCGGGAAATCCAGCCTTAGCGACTTCGATCACGGAAAGGGTTACGTGAAACTTTCCGATGAGATCGAAAAGTTTCTCAATTCTCTTAACGCCCTGATTGATTCCGGGATGCACGTTATCTTTATTGCCCACTGTGCAATCAAGAAATTGGAGTTGCCGGACGAAGGTGGAGAGTTTGACCACTACGAACTCAATACGTCAACGCGAATCTCGCCCCTGCTTAAACAGTGGGCGGAAGCCATCCTTTTCATAAATTATAAAGTGCAAGTGACAGAAAATGAAAAGGGCAGAACCAAGGCCATCGGCGGCCGCAAGCGGATCATCCATACCCAGCACACGGCGGCCTACGACGCCAAGAACCGATGGGGTCTGCCGGACCAGATTCCGTTCGAACTTCCATTTGACTTTGGCGTGTTTGCGAAGGTCTTGGGCGAAAACGTCAAGAAGCCGGTGGTTGAGAAGGTTGAACCCCCGCCAGTGGTCAAAGGTGGCGTCGATGAAATGCTCAAGACCGGACAAGCGACGAGGGTAGGGGCGCCCATCATCCCAACACCGGAAAACCGTACTCCCGGCGAAGACGTGCCGCCGAAGCTGGCTACCCTCATGGAACTGTCCGGGGTACTGGTGTCGGAACTGTTGACGTACTGCGAAGGGAAATCGTTCATACCAAAAGGAGGGAAACTGACCGAGATCAAGAAGGTGGTTCAAGACCAGATGGTGATTGAAACCAACTGGAACAAGGTGGTTGAAAAGATTAAAGCAACAAGGAGTAAATAGTCATGGGAGAAAAAAAAGACTGGGATAGTCCGATTGACGAAGATGGTTCGGGAACCAACTCGATACTTCCGCAAGGAGAGTATCGGTTCGTCGTCAAGTCGTTGGTAAAAACAGTATCAAAGGGGTCAAAGACGGCCGGGGCGCCACAGGCCAAAATGGTCCTGATGATATACGACAAGAACGACGAAACCTACGCCAACCAAATAGGCGTGGCATTCGACAGGCTCACACTCCACACCGATACATGGGGAATGGTGTGCCAGTTCTTCAAGGCTATCGGCGAACGCAAGCACGGTGAAACCATCGAGCCGAAGTGGGATGAAGTCCCGGGCGCCAGCGGCATGGTGAAATTGTCGCCCCACACATTCGAGGGCAAGACCTCAATGAAGGTTGACGGCTATCTCGATCCCGCTGGACCGCAAGAACCAGCCAAACCCGACTTCGGTTAATCCCTATATCGTCAACGGGTGGACTGTCGTGGCGCCCCGTGTTCCCTCCCACGCCCCGGGAGCGGCAGTTCCACCCAGACGACTGCCAACATGAATACCCATCATTTATGTCCAAAATGTTTTGTGCCTTGCAAAGGGGACCGTTGCCCCGAATGCGGACGCAAGGTTACGAGCGATTCAATCGAACCACGGCGCGAAAAGGACCTTGTGGATTTGATGCCGAAAAACGTAATCGAGTTAAGAGGGTTGACGATAGCACAGGCTTTGGAAATACAGACAAACGGAAGTTGCGGGGATTAATGGAAGCACGTAGTTACCAAGTCAAAGCCGATACCGCCATCTACGCCAAGTGGAAAGAATTCCGGCGCATTCTCTTGCCCCTAGCCACCGGGACTGGAAAGACTTTCATATTTTCAAACGTGGCCGCCAAAGAACTCGCCGGCGGCCACCGGCCATTGATCTTATGTCACCGGGACGAACTTATCCGACAAGCATGCGACAAACTTCAGAAGGCGACCGGTCTGGTAGCATCCGTCGAAAAGGCCGAACAGGAGGCCCGGCCAGGGACCATAGTTGTCGGCAGCGTACAGACTCTTATGCGTCAATCCCGGTTGGAAAAATTCCCGTTTGACCATTTCGACCGGATATTCATTGACGAAGCACATCATTGCCTATCGGCATCCTGGCAGAAGGTGCTTGCCCGTTTCCCGAACGCGAAGGTTGCCGGATTTACGGCAACGCCGGAACGCGGAGATCGTAAAAATCTTGGAAGGTATTTTGAAGATGTTGCCTTTGAATACGGAATAAAACAAGCCGTTGCCGAGGGTTACTTGTGCCACATCGTCATCAAGAACAGCCCCATAAAAATAGACGTATCAAACGTCGGAATAACCAACGGGGATTTCGATAAAGACGAAACAGCAAATGCTCTTGATCCATATCTGCCTGAAATCGCTAAGACAATTCCCCTTGACAGAAAAACGCTAATTTTTACGCCGCTCTGTGCTACATCAAAAAAACTGCAAGAAATACTACGGTCTATTGGCCGACGCGCGTACTACGCGAGCGGAGACGACCGCAGCCAAGTGCCAGCATGGGAGCAAGATGGTCTCGGATCAATCATGCTCAACTCTCAGCTTTTTAGCGAGGGATACGATCATTGCATGATAGATCACGTCATGGTTTTAAGGATTACAAAGTCCACCCCATTCATGATTCAGATGTTGGGACGCGGAACAAGAATATGGCCAGGAAAGAAAAACCTCCTTGTCACCGATCACCTATGGCAAACGTCAAGGCATGACATCTGCCATCCGTGCAATTTGATTGCCGAATCCCCGGAAGTGGCCGAGAAGATGCAAAAGCGGCAGGAAGAATCTGGAGGACCTATCGACCTGTTCGATCTGGAGGTATCCGCGAAGCGGGATGTGATCCGGGAACGGGAAGAAGCCCTGGCGCGGGAACTACGAAGCCAGCGACACAAGGAATCCCGGCTGATTGATCCGTTGGCGTATGCGGTAATGATTAAGAATGAAGCACTGGCAGATTACGAGCCGGTATTTGCATGGGAAGAACAGGCGCCCACTCCCGGCCAGATCCAATTATTGAGACGGTTCGGGATCAATGCCGACAAGGTTAAAACCAAGGGCCATGCAAAACACCTAATCGATTGCGTACTCAATCGGAGCAAGATGAAACTGGCGACACCAGGACAGGCCCGGACGCTATCAGATGCCGGTTATTACACCGACATGAGCAAGACAAGGGCCAGCGAAATTCTGGATGAACTGAGCAAGAATTATTGGCGAATTAAGTTTTGACCGCCACCCTGGAAATCGTCGGTCAGCCAACCGCGAGGATGATTTGAAAGGATGATATGAATAAAGTATTAGCAGATGAAGTTGTGAAACACTTGCTTAATGGTTTAATAACCGATGGGGCACATCATAAGCAATGGGAACTTGAACAGGCATTCCGCGCGTTATGTACGGATGATTATGTTGATAAAGCAAAACAAGAGTTTCAATGGGAAGATGGCATACCGGCCTGACACCCAGGCCGGGAACGGATCAACAAACAACAAAGGAGAGAAATGAAAACGTTCGATGAACTGAATCAAAAGTTGGGCGGCACCGAAAAAGAATCCAATTGGAAAAAGCACCCAAATGGCGGTGGATGGATACACGTTTCGGCTAAAGTTGACGCAGCTGCTTTTATCGGGCCGGACGCTATTGTATGGGGGCGGGTCTCTGGCAATGCGCGGGTCTATGGCGATGCGCGGGTCTATGGCAATGCGCGGGTCTCTGGCAATGCGCGGGTCTATGGCAATGCGCGGGTCTCTGGCGATGCGCGGGTCTCTGGCAATGCGCAGATCTATGGCAATGCGCGGGTCTCTGGCGATGCGCGGGTCTCTGGCAATGCGTGGGTCAAATCTCCGTTGTTTATTGTCGGCAGCCGAAACAGCCTATGCAACGCAAAGCATGGCTACCTACAGATTGGATGCCGGTGTGAGAAATTTAGCTGGTGGCTGGGGAAAGAGGCGTTGAAATTTGCGAAGGATAACTATTACACCGCTGCCGAGATAAAGGAGTACCGGGCGTATGTGAAACTGTTTATCGCGGTGGGGAAATAACAAGGCCCGGAACGGAGGGAAGGAAACATGAACAAAAGAAAACCAAAAAAGCGAACCGGCGTAGGCGTGCAGCGCTTGGTTCGGCTCTGGATCGTCTGGCACCCCGACGCATGGGAGCACGACATGCGCCCACCTGCGTTTTATACCAGGTCCAATGCACGGTCCGCTGCCCAAAGATTCAATCAAACGTATCCGGGACACAAGATCATTCCCATGAAGCCGAACAGCGGCAATGAGCGGCAGGCGTAGCCTGTACGCTCGATTGGTTAGTTGGGCCTTTATGGCCCGGAAAGGAAAGTATGAAACGTTTTTGGCTTACGCCTCCTTCGGTGTATGAGAGACTGAATGCGGAGTTTAATTTCGATTTTGACCCGTGCCCGTGTCCACGCCCAGCGAACTACAACAGTCTGGTAGTGCCGTGGGGGACCGCAAACTACGTTAATCCTCCGTTTTTACACTCCGATGCACCACACGGCGGTCCCGCCGCGTTTGCGCGGAGAGCGATTGCCGAACGGGACGCCGGAAACACCAGCGTCTTGATTCTGCCGGTCCCGTGGAGTATCGGCCTGCTGATGGCGGCCGGCGCGGAAATCCGTTACGGCGGCAAGGTGCAATGGCTGGATGTGGACACCCGGCAGCCGTGTCCACGCAAGGCCCCACAGGTTGTTGCTGTTCTTAGGCCCAACAGCGACAATGAGCATCGGCGGTAGCCGTATGCTCGATTGGTTGGTTCGCATCAGGAGAGTTTATGAGCAAAGCATGGAAAGAAAAGCCGATTAAATCCGTGCGGGTCAAACTGCACAACCGGAGAGTGACGGTCAGTCTTTGCCGGGATGGAGGATACCGCTTCAAGTGGACGCGGCTGGAAAACGGAAAACCTATTCATACTCATATTGCGCTTTCATACGAAGCCACAATAGCAACTATAAAATGCATATTGTCTTTAGCGAACAGTGCGGATCAGACGCGCCAGGCGTCGCCTGGAGCCGTCGGTTCGGAGGTCTTATGACACTCGTCGAACAACACAAAATATGGATGCGCCGCGAACGGGAATTGACGGGGCGTGTCGATGACATTTGCCCGTGCGAATCGTGCGGTTGCATAGGAAACAATGATTGCGGTCACGAATGTTTGGATCGTGACTGCGCGTTGGACGAAGAGATGATTTGTCCGTGTTGTAATGTTGTTTTTTCTGTTCCGAACACGAACATGAGGCTTGAGGAACGGAGCGCAGCGGAGTGACGAATAGCCTCCATGATCTGGTTGTGCGTCCGGTTCTCTCCCTCTTTCCGGGGATCGGACTGCTTGACCATGCTTTCGAGTTGGAGGGATTCACCGTGTTCCGTGGGCCTGACATCCTGTGGGGGGGGGACGTGAGGAACTTCCACGCCATGCCGAGAGTGTTTGACGGCTTGATCGGTGGGCCGCCGTGCCAGGCGCACAGCGCCGCCAGCGCGATCCGCGGCACGCACAAGGTTGACCTGATCCCCGAGTTTGTCCGGGTGTTCCACGAGGCGAAGCCGAAGTGGGTTGTTATGGAGAACGTCCGGGGGGCGCTGGGGCATGAGGCGATTCCGGCAGACTGGCAGCCCGTGCGGTTGCGCGACTTCGACTGCGGCGGCGAAACTGCCCGAGTCCGGTTTTTCTGGACGTGGCCGACGTGGACACTCTCCCCGGCCGCAAGGCCGGGGCAGGCACAACACAGCGTCATGGCGACAACGTGTAAGCGCGGGAGCAGTGACAGCCAGTACGTGAAGGACAAGAGGTTTCTTCCCGGTGACTTGCCGGTGGAGGAATACGCCCGGCTGCAAGGTGCGCCCGAGATCGGGGCGCGGTTGATTGAGCACGGCTGCGGGAAGCGGTATGCCGTGCATGTGCTGGGGAACGGGGTGCCCGTGCCGATGGGCCGCTACATGGCGCGGGCGATACGCGACGGGATGTATTCGCACAACAAGGGATAGTTGTCAGAAAGACTATTAAATATGCACATGGCCAAGGTAACTCAAAACAACATGTGAGTCGAAAACGGAAGGAGACTGGAAATGATTAAAGAATACCCATACCTAACCGAACCGTTTGCATTACGGGCGGCATTGCGCGATCAAACTGATGCTGCGTTCAAACTGGAACGCGAGAACGCGGAGTTGTTACAACTAGTGGATAGCGCAAAACCCGTCATAGAATGCTGGCACGCTGAACAGCCGTATAATGTCCAGTGGAAAAAGGACTGGATTGCAGCGGCAAAAAGGGTACCCGTGCCGATGGAGAAGACTACGATCTGTGACTATGATTGCGATGCTACTTGCCCGTTTAGGGCCATAGGAAAAGAATGTCGCTACGGTTATATCAGAACAAAGCCGACCATCGACGTGCCGGTGGAGAAGTCAATCTGCACCGACTGCACCACGCCCGCGATCCTGTGCCCAAGCGCAAACGAGCCGAAAGGAAAAGTGAAGGAGTGTGGGAGCAGAGAGAGTCCGTGCGAAGAAACCCTCACGCGAAAACCGTTTGAGAAGGAACCCGCGCATACGTCGTGCCGTGGGTGTTTCCATGCCGTCAATCACGAATACACCGATAAAGTCAGTCCTTGTTTTGGCTGTGGCGGCGATGGCGACCAGTTCAGGAACTACACCCCGGCCCCCGCGCCTCTGCCCAATGATTATGTTCACACGCAATCTACGGGAGATAGTTTACAGCAGTCCTCCCCGGCCCCCGCGCCCAAGATGACGGATGCGCTGCAACTCAAAAGCTACAAAGAACAGGCTGACGCTTGGGATTATGTGTTTCGCCTGTGTAAATCGCTTGGAATGAAACACGACACCTCAAGCGGACTGGGCGACATTGAATCCTTCATCCGCTCCCTCGCGCAACGGGCAGGGGAGTCAGCGCCACTGCCTGATTGCGGCGTGTGCGGCAAACACCAGACGGAGAACGGCGGATTGCTATTCAGCCCGCCAATGTCCAATGGACTATGTAGAAAAATACATATCTGCACGAAGTGTTATCCGATGGCGCAGGCGCAACGGGCAGGGGAGGAGAGGTATTCGACGGAGGAAATCCAATACTATCTGGGACGTTGTTACCTCTCAATAAAAATGGGAACTCTGTATGACGCCCAGACAAAAATCAACGACCCGCAAGACGGCATCAAGTCAGTCACCACCCGCGACGACACGCGGCCTGAGCGAAAGGCTGAGTAATGAAGGTCTTAATCGCCTGTGAATTTTCTGGAATAGTGCGCGATGCCTTTATTGCTCGCGGACACGACGCTATGAGTTGCGACCTGTTGCCAACGGAAATACCAGGACCACATTATCAAGGAGATGTGTTTGATATTATCAATGATAGGTGGGATTTGATGATAGCGCACCCGCCGTGCACACATTTAGCTTCGTCTGGGGCTGTTTATTGGAAAGAAAAACAAAAGGATGGCCGACAATTAGATGCAGTTAATTTTGTTCTACAACTTTATAAATCTTCTATTTCTAAAATTGCTATAGAAAACCCTGCCGGTATTTTGTCAACCGTTTGGAGAAAACCAGATCAATATATCGATCCCTATTTTTTCGGTGATCCGTATCTAAAAAGAACCGGACTTTGGTTAAAAGAATTACCGTTGCTTGTTCCAACTAAGATAGTCGAACCTATTGCTAGTTGGCATGGTGGAAGTCGGCGAGGTGGAATAAAAAAGGACGGCACGAGAACCCCAGCAAAATTACCTACAATGTTAAAATATGGATGGAAAGAACGTAGCCGAACATTTCAAGGCATCGCAAACGCAATGGCCGAGCAATGGGGTTGACACGCGGCCTGACCGGGGACATGGAGGGGTAGATGTGTGAATGGGGAAATGATGTAATGGTGAAAGTTCCTGTTGAGCGTAATCCTAAAACACGGACAGGCTTTCGATGGGACTGGCGACCGATAGACGCATGCATCGCGCCGTTGATTAAGGAATTGAATCAAGAGCGGATTTATACGCGAGCTTGCTGTTGCGGACATTTCAAACATCGGCGTTCTATTTTATATTGGGACATCAAAGACAGAAGAAGGAAGGCGGCAAATTACCGCAGACGTGACCACTAACCCCACAGGACAGAAAGAGAGAGGACGAAAATGAAACACGCATTGTATGACCGCGAAGATGGACTTGCTCATTGCCGTGTATGCGGTGGAGCTGAAGGCACGCTGCCCAAAGACTGCCCAGATAGACGTTTAACAGCAACAGAAGCAAGAGCTATTTGGGATGGAAAACTAAACTTTGTTGACGGAAAGTGGGTTGGACAAACGACCGCAGGAACAGGCGACGGGGAGGTGAGGACGTGCGGGAGTTGTGGGTTTAAAATATGCGTCAACCAAAGAAAAAGCATGGGAGTATTTAAACCAAATGGAACGTGCTACGAATGGACGCCCAAGCCCCAGCCGCAGGTTGCGCCCGTCGAATCAGACTACGTCGCCGTCCCCGAAATGCGCGGAACGGAACAGATCGGCGTCACGTTCGAGAGGAAGGATGCGCCAACATTCCCCAACGCGCGTGACTGCGAGCATGGACGCCAGCAGGGAAAGTGCCCGGAATGCGATTTGGTTGAAAGCACAAAGGAGGAGATGTTCCTAAGCGGCGAGGTGGCGAGACTGCGGAGGGAACGGGACCGCATACTGGCCGTGCTTAAGGATGAAGCATTGAAATGCAGCGTGGTGTTTGAGTCGGTACACGCTGGAGAATATCACGCCGACGAAATAATATCTCGTTACTGTGCCCGCGTGCTGGCGGAGGTGGGGGAAATTAAAACATGATTGAAAAAATATTAGATTGGGATTCGCCGGTGGGTCCATTCACCCATCCGACAATCCCCATGCCAAAAGAGATGTTACCGGTCACAGAGGACATATCCCCGGCATGCGCTTACAATCCGAGCCATGACGATATGGAGAAGGCGCTGCTGGTTGCCGCCTTGTGCCAGCCGAATACCATCGCGCCGTATTGCAAGTTAATTGGATTGCATACCGGCGCATTCCAGGACCCTATTCGACGCAAGATTTACAAAACCATAATCCACCAGTTCAATTCCGACAAACGCATTGATCCTATTCTAACTTCCGAGGCGTCTGGTGTGCCGCTCACAGTTTTTAACGAGTTGCTTTCCATCGAATCGCAGCCAACCCATGGAACCCATTACGCCGATCTTGTCCATGAGCAATGGACGAAACGCAAACTGGGAGAACTTGCCCTTACTATTCAGGACTACTCCAAGAACGGGAACAACGTGTTCCATTCAATCAATGATATTCAGGAACGTCTGAATGACATACGGCCGGCCGATACGTCCATCCTGGTACGATCCTTAACCGACTTCGTTGACCTTGCCATTGATCCCGCCAAGACGCTCCTGGGCAATCGGTTCCTATGTCGGGAAGGTGGGATGCTGTTTGTGGGGCCATCCGGAGTAGGCAAGTCAAGCGCCAGCGTCCAGCAGGATATACTCTGGTCCCTGGGTCTACCGGCATTCGGGATCTCCCCGGCCAAACCATTACGGATTGCCACCATCCAGGCCGAGAATGACGACGGGGACCTGACGGAGATGGCAAGAGGCATCACAAATGGATTAGATCTATCCGAGGAACAACGGGAGATCGTCAGGGCAAACACATTCTACATTTCAGAGAAATCCAAGACCGGCGAAGGTTTTATGCGATTCATTGAGTCTGTTTTACGTCTGACCAAGCCGGACATCCTGAGATTGGACCCTCTGCAATCCTACATCGGCGGCGATACATCGGACGTGGAAGTTGTATCCGACTTCGTTCACGCTGGATTAAACCCTCTCTTACAAACGTATCAATGCGCCGTGATAGTGAACCATCATACCCCAAAGACAAACAACCGGGACACATCGAAATATAAAACATCTGACTGGCAATATGCCGGCGCTGGGTCCGCCATACTCACAAACTGGGCGAGGGCAATTATGATTGTCGATCCATGCAAAGACAATCCGAATTTGTATAAATTTATTGCTGCCAAACGCGCATATCGAATAGGATGGACGGATGAAAACGACCAGATAACCGCAATCCAATACTTCAAGCACGCCCGGGAAGGTGGGATTATATTCTGGCAGGATGCTACGCCGGACGAAATTACAGTCAGCGCAAGTGCGCCAGTCACGAAATTCGATCTCATGGAGTTGGTCCCGGACAAACCAATCCCGAAAGAAGAATTGATTGCCAAAGCTAAGATCGCCGGGATTGGGAAGAATAAGGCGTGGCAGTTTATCAATATGCTGGTGGCGGACAAGGAGCTGCATATCTGGAAGGTTCCGCGGCCGGGAACCAGTCCGCGGATTGATCTTGCCAAATATCCCCAGCCGGAACCCGCCTTATTGTGATTTTGCCTTCACATTCCGTGAAATGACCACAAAAAATCACCACCTCCAATTCGGGCTGGGTTTTAGCTCCGGGGCCGGGTCGGGTGCAGGCGCCGGCGGGGGTTCGGGTGCCGGGTCCTGTCCCTGCCTGGCATGGTAGGCCAAGAACCGGGCGTGTCGGTAGTCCTTCCAGCGCTTTTTAGCCGCGGCGCTCTGGTTCGTAGGGTTTTTGCGCGTGGTTGTCCCCAACGTATGGCCGGCGCATACGAAAACGGCATGATGGTCCTGACCGCATGACGGGCAGATGCTCATAATTGCATGACTCCTTGTTCAAGGTTGCCAAGCGCCAGGGTTTCCCGTGGCCGGAATACGGCCGGGGCCTGGATAGCCGCCAGCGCCCTATCATCCCGGGCGAGTATCAGCTTATGCCGGAAGGACAGCGTTGATTGTGGGGCATCCTGGGCGTCTATGTCAGCCTTCATCAGCCCTGCCTTTTGTAACCCGCCGGCCGGATCGAGCCATGCGGCTATATCCGGGGAACAATGAGCGGTCAGTGGCGGTCGCAACTCCGCCAACCGATGCTTTGCCAGGTCCATGGCTTCCCGGTTTTGCATTCCTGCATAGTCTTTTCTGACTCTTTGCGACTCTATTCCACCAAATTCCCGGCGTATGGTTTCTGTCAGGTCCGATAACTGTTTGGCAAGCAGATATTCTAAACTTTCCCTCTTTTTTCTCATGGTTCTCCTTTATTTTGTTTTTGCCTTCACATCTCCCGAAACACCCATAAAAAAACACCAAATCGGGGCCGGTGGGCGCGCGTTGGCGTTGGTCAAGCCTAAGCTGGGCCAGGTCTCGGCGCGGCCCACCGGCACAGAAATTAGGTCGCCCCCCGCACGGGGGCGTGGATTGAAACGGTTAGTTTTCGTCCTTCTCCTCGTCGTAATTTTCTTCTCCGATCATTTCCTGAGCAAGCCCCAAACAATGACAATCGAAACACGATCCCGATGTTTTACCGATTAGGGTCAAAATCCCGTTTTCCAGGGTTGCAACCTCGATCCCGTTTTTCAAAAACACTGTTTTCATTTTCGTGATCCTCCATCCGGCGCGTGCCGGGGTTGTTATGCTGTGCGGTTTCCATCCTTGTCAAACATTGCCAACATTCCGTTCGTGTCGTTGCCAGCATTCAATCTGATTACCGTTTTTACGTTGTCATACTTTGTTTGCATTGTTCTTTTTCCTCCCCGCGCTTATACCGGCGCGGCGCGGTGTTAACGAGGCGGTTAGTTAATACAGATTGCCAGTCCGTTACTGTAGCATGATGCTACCTTCTGCCCATCCTTCACGTCGCCGGGCCGGATGATATACAGCGCACACCCTCGCGGATCGCCCTGGTGGTATATCTCCAGTCCGTGCGCCTTGGCAATCGCCGTTGCGCGTTTTAACGCTCCAGCTTCGCGGTCGTTTGTAGCGCAAAGTTTATTCCCGGTATTGGTGTTATACCAATAAGGCTTGTTCGTTTCCTCGTCGCGCTGGATTGTACCGTTGCATTCATGCGTCGCCCAAGTGGACAGCGTTTTGCTTGCCCGTAATAGGCTGTTGATTTCGTCGTCGTTTAATCCGCGCTCTAATAGCTCGTTGCGGATCCTGCTGTAGCGTTCTGCCTGTTGTTTGTTCATTGTCTCGCCCTCCCTTTCGTTTGTTTCCTGCCTGCGCCCCTGCACTCCGGGGCCGAGTTGTTATAATCCCAATTTTTCCCGAACTTCTTTTTCGTCCTGTCCAAAACCGGACAAATCCGTTGCATCATGTCCAATCGATTCGGTTCCGTTCGCCATCCACACAAACCCACCGGAAGTTTTACACAGTTGATATGTCCCATCCCAGTATTCGGTTTCAACTGTTTCATTGCTATGTCTTTGTGCAGTGGATATTTCGTCAAATCCACATTCCGTATGTTCGTCAAACCACTGTTTTAGTGTCTGTTTCATTTTCCCGTCCTCCATTTGTCTCTTTGTCATAACTCCCCCTTGTCCGTTGCGGTTGCGGTTCTTGATATACATATAAAGCACCATTCATGCCAAGTTTAACGCATACACCGTAAAACCCCTATAAACATTGACTATATTTATTTTCATTGCTCATATTTCCCGTTGTTCAACAGTCTTTAACAGGGTAAAATCCTCGTTTTGGCACATTTTCCACGTTTTTGTCTCACTTTTCCCCTCTTTTGGCACACTTTTCTTGTGTTTTGTCACACTTTAGGTCATAATGTGTGCCATGGTGTCGCCTTATGCAATAAGGTAAAATACCGTGATTTTTTTGTGCCTTTTTCTTACCCTTAATCTAAGACTTTCCCGGCCGGGAATATCTGCCTGGGAAGGTCGGGAATGGGACATGTAAATGTGATCTTCCCGGCCTCCCTTACTTTCCCCCCTCTTAGGGGGGAAAGGGAGAGCCGGGAAGGTCTCATGTTGGGACTTTCCCGGCTTGACCAATACGACCCGGGAAAAGGTGGGGTTAAATAGGGTGCCAGGAAGCATAGGAAATAGCCCATAATCAACCAGGATCGAAGCAACGTCTTAAACCATACAACCAAGAGGATGGGGTAGAGTCACAATTCTCAATAAGTAGAATTACAAACACAAATCATGATTTCAGCCAATAATGACAGGGTTTCAAGACCAATTCGAAATGGTAGACATATGCGCTGTTATGCGACGTGACTTTAAGCCAATAAATACGGGTATGGGGTGGGAGGGGGCCCTATTTGGTAGGCGACTCCCTACCATAAATGCTCCCCGCGGGATTTTCCCTAAAATCACGTCAACAAAGTCTTGACAAGGGTAAAATGTTGTGCAACAATGTTAACAACAGTGAAAGGAGAACTATGACGACAGGTGAGCTGGTATTAAAAAACGTGAAGTGGGAGCAATTTGCCGATGCGATAGCCAAGGGTAAGAATCGTGCTGATGCGTACATGCAGGTGTACGGAATGAAGGAACGCAGGACGGCTCAGGCTGCCGCATGCAGGATGTTCAAGAGCAAAGACGTCATTGACCGGATCACGTTCTTGTCGAATGGCAAGATGAAATATCCCAAAACACCAAAATCCGGCAAGCCAAAGGAGTTGAACCTTCAAACAGTAATCCAGACCTGCCAGGAGGTATTGGATACCAGCGAGTCCAACCCGCAGAAGCTACAGGCCATCCTGGTGTTGAACAAACTCGGGGTATTTGATGGTGAGACGAAGGGGGATAAAGGGAGGATGGACCCGGCGAGTATTTGCGCGTGGCTGGCGCAGTTTGCGGGGGCGCCGGCTGAGAATCTGGCAAAGATACCGGGGGGATTGAAGGGGATGCTCAAGAGCTTGATGGAATTGACGGGGACGACGAATGAGGATCTGATTGCGGAACTGACGGATAAACCAAACATGGAGAAAAAAGATGAAGGTGAACATTTTGGAGTGGGAGAAGGCGCTCAAGAAAGCGGAAAAATCAATGGAGAAGGATTGGCTGTCCCTGAAGAAGCTGCGGGAGAGAATCCGCCAAAACCTTCTAAGCCCTCCGAATCCGAACCGTTAGATTTCGAGAAGGAGATTGACGAGGCGGTGGACGACGAGACGCTGGTGGAGACCATTACGGCGCCAGTGGAACCGGAGAAACCATCAGAGGCGATGCGGGAGAGGTTGGCGCCGGCATTGGCGGTGGGAGAAGGGTTTGCTCCGAGCCCGATACTGGAAAATATCAACGCTGTCTTGGAGAATGAAAACAAGGCTTTTAACCAGGTGCTTGATAAACTGGCGGAGGAAGGGAGGGCGGAGTTTTGAAAACAAAAATTTATGACAATAGATCAACGATGCGCCGAGAGGCGTATGACGGAATTGGTTTGATACCTTTCGAGTTTGTGTCTGCCGAGGAAATTATGAACATGAATAAATGTGGGCGAAGTGTTCCGAAGTGGAAGTCATTTCCATCCAAACCGGGACGCAAAAAGAATCCATGACCCCAACCCCCGACACAACCCGCGGCCAGGTTTCGTTCAACGCCTTCAATCACCCTCTGAGGCAAGCGGCGGCCTGGGGCATGCCGGAACTGTACGACTGGCAGAAGGAGATAATTGCGGAGGCGGCGAAACCGGGGGCGAAGGTGGTGGCGAGTTTTAATAACTCGGCCGGCAAGACCCGGATACTAGTGCCGTTGTTGGGGTTGAGTGTAATGAGTGCGTTCCCTGGGGCGACAGTGGTAAGTACGGCTGGGGCGGAGGAACAGATCGAGGGTCAGTTGTTTAAATACCTTGAGGGTATGTTGAGGCCGTACGAGGGTGCCGGATGGAGTGTAAGCACGAGCGGGTTGACGGTAAAGGGACCGAATGTCTTTGGCCTTCAAAGCCGATGGATCGCCCGGGTGCCCAAGGATGCGTTGACCCTTGAAGGTTATCATGGCGAGTGGGCGCCAGATGGCAAGGGCGTCCTGCATTGGTGCCCGGTATGCGTGATTATCGACGAGGCCAAGAGCGTGAAGGAGGCGGTATTCGAGGCTCTATTCAGGATAGAACCTGATTGGGGCATGGTGGTGAGTACCCCTGGCGAGGATTTCGGCCCGTTCTATGACGCCGTAGATCCGGACACGCTGGATGGCGGCGTGGCAAGGGACCCGAATGGACTATGGCATTATCGTAGGAAGATCGGCCGGCGCGATTGTCCGCACCTGCAAACCCCGGCCAAGATTCAATACCTCAAGAACCTGACGGAAAAATATAAACCGGGATCGAGTTTCATCAAGAGTTTTGCTGAGGGTAATTTCCAACGGCAGACCGACGAGAACGAAGTCTTCACCGATACCGACCTTGAGCGGGTGAAGGCGGCCATGAAACCGAGAGCGAGCTACAACCCCGGCAGGAAATATGCGGGACTTGAGTTTTCGAGTGGCGGGGACGAGCAACCGATAATGATTTTGGATGGCGACAAGGTGGTGTACCAAAAGGTATGGCTTGAGGAAGATACCGATAAGCTGGCTCAGGGATTCATGATTGATCTGCAACGATTCAACGTCCCGGCGCGGGATGCGATAGCGGATAACGGCGGTATCGGGTATGCCATCATCGACAACATGGAGTCGAGGGGATACCGCGGAATCGTGCGGTACATGAATAATCAGGTTTCCGTCAACCAGCATGAATACGCCGACCGGATCACCGAGGACCATTACAAGTTCAAGGAAATTTTAAGGACGTACCCGAATCTTCAACTGCTCAATGATCCGGTTCTGCTGAAACAGATGCGCCAACGCCGGTTTGTCATGGACGACCATAACCGGGTGAAGTTGGAGCCCAAACAGAAACATCGGAAGCGAACAGGCGAAAGTCCGGATAGACTCGATGCGTTGATAATGATGTTTTCCGACTGGAAACCACCGAAGAACGAGAAAAAATCGAGCGAGTATCATTCCAAGTTGGAGGAAGACGCGAGAACAAGGTCCGGCAAGGGTGTAGGCGCGTCGTTTGGATGGATAAAACCACAACCTGTTATAAAGCAAATGATTAGGAGATAAAAGTAAAACAATGTAAAATATCGTTGACTATTGCGTAACTTTCTGTCACACTATTCTCATGGATGGGAAAATGGAGTGACATTTTGGCGCAATGGAAAAGTACGATACACCTGACGGTCTCGACAAAACCGTAGCCGATTTCCGGACTGAATTTCGGATTGCCTCTGATTTCTGTCAACCCCACTTTGAGTTAGCCGCCCGTCATTATGCACTCTGGCGCGGTCGTAAACCCTGGCAACTACAAGGCACGGCGACCAATGCCATGCTGAACACTTCCTTTGGTATCTGCCAAGACCGAATCCCAAAACTCAAGAAGAACATCTTCGGTGGAGAGGATTTTGTCAGTCTCGAATCCATCCATCCCCGATTCGATTCCGGCCGCGAACAGGCCGAGGCATGGCTCCGCAACCTGCTTAAAGACGAATCCCAACTCAATATCCTGGCCGAAATCGAACCTACATTCCAATCTGCCGTGACTTTGGGGACCGGGTATCGGATGCCGTTCGCCCGCAAGACCAAGGACGGACGATGGCAGGTTTCATGTCGGGACGCCGACTTTTTCCAAACACTTCCCATGGCTGGCGGCGGCCGGATCAACCCACCGGATTCGAGTAACGATGATGCGTTGCCCGGATTTTTCTTCGTGGACTGGATGACCAACGAACAGATCAAGAAACTGGAAAAATACCCCGGCTATGTGAAGGACCAGGCCGAGAAGTGCATGGCGTCCAAGATCAACAATATTGGCGAAATGGACCAAGCGTATCAGGAACTTTATTCCATCATTGGCGGCGTGAATTACGGGACAGGCAAGAATGACTGGCGCACCCAGGTGAACGACACTGAACGCGGCAAAAAGACTGGGCGAAGACGCGTGGTAAATTGGTTCCTGCGTGATAAGTGGATCATCATTGCCCAGGACTCCTACCGGATTTACGAAGGTCCGTCCCCAATGGGCGAGGGAATCCTCAATCTGGTCCAGTACCGATTGACCAATGACTTTTCCAACTGGTTTGGGATCGGGTCTCTGGAAATGGTTGAAGACCTGATTATCGCCGTCCTGCTGAACTTCAACTACCGCATGGACCATCTCGGCCGGGTCATGTTCCCAACCAAATGGATCCGGCAAGATGTCATGGGCGGGCGTCCTGAATCTGAATTCTTTGACCGGCCGTATGCCGTGCATGAATTTCCTCTGAGCGTCCAGAGAATCTCGGATGCCGTTTCCTACGACCGGGCTCCGGAGATTAGCGACCAGACCTTCATCGAGGAAGACCGGCTCAAGGCCATGATAGAAAGCGTTGGCGGATCCCCGAACTACGCCGAATCCATGGGCAAGAGCCATGGCATTGGCAATTCCGCCACCGGCGCCGTGAGTTTCATCAACCAGGTCGCCGGGCGATTGGAAGCCGAAAGCATGTTGCTGGAATATGGCGGACTGGCCCAGGAATGCCGCCAACTCCTGATCCTGGCCGACAAGTTCATCAACGACGAGGAATTTATCCGGACTCCAAAGAGTCAGAACGGGACCGGCTGGATGGCGATTGATCCCGATTACCTGACGGATGGTTACATCGTCAAGACCCATGGCACCAAGACCACCGCCGATCAGGAACAGGCGTTTCAGCGGATGCTGGCCTTGTATCCCATGTGGAACCAGGACCCGCAGATTGACCCCTACGAATTCAAGAGGGCCGTGGCTGATGCGTCTGGGGTACCGAATCTGACGCGAGTGGTAAAGGCCCCGCAACCCGAAAATACGCCCATGGGTGGAGCGCCAATGGGATCGGCGCAACCCGGCGGACAGAGCGCCCCGCAGGGATTGGAAAACAGAATGAGGGCGTCCCGGGAACGAAGTACCCCGACGGCAAGTGGTCGCACGGTGCCGGCTGATATGGCGATGTAATTATGGCTATTTTTGCACAACCGAAAGAGATTGATGTAGTTGGCCAACAACTTGACGGCGAACAGAAACGCATGGTCAGTTTACTGGCCGAAAAAGACGTTCTCGAAGCCGATCTCAACGCTTACGAGTCCGACGGGTACGAGGCGTTCAAAAAGGTGCTGGGCAAGGAAAAAATCAGACTGGCTCTGTTACGAATGGCGATCCCGGTGGAGGATCAGTTGACCCATGAAAAGATTCATGGCCAGTTTTTGGAGGCTGACCTTTTGGAGCGCAACAAGGAATCCATCGAACGCGGGTTACTTATAAATTCGAAACGAATCAGCGATACGTCATTCAGGATTGAGAAATTGAAAAAGCAACTCTCAAGACAAATTAAGGAGAAATAATCATGGATGCAAATATCGAGGCTTTACTTGGTGGCCAATCTGTTTCCGAAGCTGCTTCCGCTCCGGCCGCTGCCCCCGTTACGGCAGAACCCATTTCCCAAACTCCCGCCCCGGATGCCGGCAAGCCTGTTGCCCCTGCACCCGCGCAAGCGGAAGCGCAACCCGCCGCGACCGCAACCCCGGCAGTTCCCGCCCCCGTAACAGGGCAAGCGAGTCCTGTAGTCAGCGATGATGAATTGCTGAATGCCGCCGGATTAACGGAAAGCCCGGATAAAAAACTGAGTCGCTTGGAACGCGACCATTCGGCTTCCAGCAAGGAAGCCCGCAGACTCCTGGAATATTCCAAGGGTCTCGAAGATGTCCTGAAAGAACAGGGCGTCGATATTGCAAAGGACGAAACCGGCAAGCCCGTTGGTTTCGTGGCGAGTAAAAAATACTCGAAAGACGCACCGAGTCTTGACCTGAAAGTGAAAGACTTGCCTGACGAAATTCAGGCATTGTTTGAGACGGAGCCGCAGAAGGTCGTGGATTTCATCGTCGATAAGGCGAGGAAAGCCCTGGCCAAAGTGGTTCCGACACTCGACAAGACCGTGGCGCCGCTGTCACCCGAACGTCATGAAGCGGCTGTGAGTTATCTGGCCGACATGAAGTGGGAGGACGGCGATGCGAAATTTCCGGGGTTGGCCGCCAACCGGAAACTGATCGAAAAGATGGTGAATAACCCAAGCGGATCGAAGGCCCTGAAAGAATTCTACAATCAGGACCCCGAAACGGCCTTGGCGTTATTGAACCTGCAACTCGATCATGCGCGTTCGCACATCAACGAACGGGCGCGAAAGGCCGTAGAAGCGATCGAAGCGAAGAAGAAAGCCGCCGATTCCACACCGCAACCCGTCCCGTCCGGCGGCGGGACAGCAACCCTTGGTGGAGGGGATGACCTTGAATCCCAGACAACCCAGGGCAGGTTGCAAAAATACTAATGCAATAATTTGGAGATAAGCCTATGCCTACGATTATCACAGGAAACGTGAGGACCGATCAGGTCCTTGCGGCAAAAGTTCCCGTCAACATGCGGGACAAAATCGACCTTCTGGATGCCGAGCGCGCCCCGTTTGAATTGCTGTCCCGGCAGTTTAACGTCCCGAAGGGGATTGATTCCATGAAGTACAACTTCCTGGAACAGCGCCTGCTCCCGTTCACCATGGTATGCGATGAAGTCACCGCCGCCGGTCAGTCGCATGTGCATGTTGACCATCCGGAATACGCCCACACCGACCAGATGATCTACAACACCAGGACCAAGGAATGGTATCTGATGAATGAGGCCATTGGCGGAGTTGGCACGGCCGGCGCGATCACGATTCTGGCCCAGGATGGCAGCGGTACGCTTGTCACCGCAACGGCGGTTGGCGACATTCTGCATATCGGCCCCGAGGCCCATGCTGAAGGAGAAGCCATTCCCGCGGCCTACAGCGGTCAGCCGGTTGAACGCTTCACGTACCTGTTCCAACATACCAAACGCCGGGCGAATACGGACATTCAGCGTTTGAGCAAGGAATATGGCGTCAAACAACTCATCACCGACCGCAAACTGTTCTGGGTAGAACGGATGCGGGCCCTCGCCATGATGCTCTACACGGGCAAGCAAGGCCGGGAAGTGGCGAGTGCGTCCGGCCCCCGCCGGCACCAGATGAGCGGACTCATGGAGCAGATCACGACCAACGTGATCGACTTCGACAAGGTTCCCGGGGCCATGACCCTGGCGTCCATTGGCGAAACCATGCGCCTGACCCTGAATCACTCGTCCAGTTCCAGCACGAAGGTCGGCATTGCCGGCCAGAATGCATGGGCGGGTATTTCGGCAATGGCGGCTTCGGCCATCCGCACAACGGTCAGCGAGACCGAGTGGGGCAAAAAACTCAACACGCTCATTACTCCGTTCGGCACCCTGTCGATCAAGTATGACCCGATGTTGAGCGCCGAGTATGGCATGGCTGACAAGTTCTTTGTGCTGGACCCCAGTTACATCGAACGGCTGTACCTGACCGGCGACGAATGCCGCCTGATCCTGAACATCGAGGCCAATGATGACCTCTGTAACCAGGTTGACGCCATCAAGGGTACGGACGGTATCCGCGTGGGGCTGGAAGAACTGCATGCCTACGCCGAAAACATTGCGTAATTAACCGCCAATGCCTGGGCGGTAAAATCCCGTCCAGGCTAAGGCAAACAAGGAGACCAGAACCATGGGCGAATCGAGGATCAAGTATTTTCCGGTTGTTCCCAACCTGGAGAAGCCGAGGTTCAACAGGCAGTTTGTCTTTCTAAATGCTCGTGCGTACACCGACAAGGATACCGGCGAACATGTTCCCGAATCATGCCCCCCCGCGCTGACTCCCGGAAGTCTGGGGATTTACAAGGTGGATTTGGACGAGGAACACGGAGACAAGAAACTCAAGCGCATGCTTGGCGTTGTTGCCAAAGGAATCTATCCGGTGATCGGACCATTCGATTCGGTCAAGGATGCTCTTGCGGC
>Ga0172381_10000451_pt1 | contig 49628 bp, 53 predicted proteins | sample Leawel6488metaG_FD_119754 | JGI IMG/M metagenome (GOLD analysis project Ga0172381, IMG submission 119754) | Leachate microbial communities from a municipal landfill in Southern Ontario, Canada - Leachate well 64-88 metaG | ecosystem: Engineered > Solid waste > Landfill > Unclassified | place... | reverse complement strand
GCATTCGCAATGCTAAACTAGCACAATTAATCTCATTTTTAAAATATAAGACTAATAAATTAGTATTAGTTAATCCAAGAAATACAAGTAAAACTTGTCATTATTGTGGAAAAATATATGATAGAGATGAGAATGCAGCTAGAAACATTTATTGCCTGGGACAGGCTATTGAGGATAATCCTCAATATGTTGGAACCATGGGGATCCAAGAAGCCCTTACCTTTAATGGTAATTCACAGGATAGTTCACTAGAGGATTAATTATTATGAAAACATTAACCCAATTTAGTCAAGAATTTAACAAAAGGCATGATTTTCAATATGAGGATTGTATGTTTTTACCAAGAAAATTTCCTTATATTCTTTTTGTTAATATTCCTGAAGATTGGGTTTGTGAAATAGATAGAATAATTTCACTACTAGACAATAATTCAAATATAATAGCAATATCCCAAATAATGGGGTTTTTAGTTGTAAGTTATAATAATTTATCAACACATGATATAAAATTATTAAAGAAATTAGAATATCAATTAAGTTTATCTGATATAGATTTATACGATGAATTAAAAGAAAGTACGGATCTTAATTAATTATGGTAAAAGAAAAAATCATCAAAAAATATCTTACAATATTAGATAATAAAATTTATATAGTTAATGAAGAATTTTTTGATACTATTAAAACCAAATTAGAAGCTTTAACAGAATGTGTTAGAAGGAGTATTTTACTTTGAGATATCCAAATTATAATTACAATAATAGAGATAATAATAAATTTACTTTTGGTAGATTGATCAGAGATATAAAAGTAATGTGCATAGATCAAAATAATAATAATCTTGGTTTAGTTGATACGTCTTATGCATTAAATTTAGCAAGAGAAGCTAATTTAGAGCTTGTAATGGTTTCACAAGGTAAGTATGGTAATCCTTCAACATGTAAAATTTTAGATTTTAGTAAATTTAAATATGAAAATAATAAAAAAGATAAACTTGCAAAAAAGAATCAACGTAAAAATGAAATTAAAATTAAAGAAGTAAAATTTCGTCCATCAACAAATGAAAACGATTTATTAAATAAAGCCAATCAACTTAAAGATTTTATTTCTGAAGGTAATAAATTAAAAGTGACTGTTATATTTAGAGGTCGCGAACTATGCCATCGTGATCTTGGTATAGATACTATGAAAAAATTTGCAGATATGATTTGTGCAAATTTTGAGGGAGAACCTTCTATGACTGGTAGAAATATAACGGCAATTTTAATTAAACATGTTAATAAAACAGAGGTTATTACATGATTATTATTGATGAATCTTTATTAAGAATTAAATGTGAACCTGTTTTATTATGTGAAATTAACGATCTTAAAAATAAACTTGACAATGTATTAATATGGTCTCTTAATAATGGATTCCCAGGAGTTGGTTTAGCATGTCCACAAATTGGAATTGCAAAAAAAATGGCAATTGTAAGAGTTGGTGAATTTAAAATTAATCTTATTAATGCAAATATTTCTGTTAAAAATGATCCTTTTGAATTTTATGGAGAAGGATGTTTAAGTTTTCCTGGACGTTTTGAAAAAACTTTAAGATATAAAGAAATTGTAGTAGAGAATAATTTTGTAAAACCATATAATTTTATAGCTACTGATTTTCTAGCTGTAGTTATTTCTCATGAAATAGATCACTTGAATGGTATTTTATTATCAGATATTGCTATTAAAAAATAAATCTAATGATATAGGCATTATACTGATTGATAACGGAGATAAAAATGGAAGAAGATACAATGAAAACGTTTATTGCTCAAGGAAAAGTTTTAGCTGCTATGGCTATAAGAATTTCTGTTTTAGAGGAGCTTTTACTTAAAAAAAATATTTTAACTACCGATGAAGTTGTGGTAATGTCTCAAAAGTTCTCACAGGATTTTTCTGATAAAGCAAAAGCTATAATGACACAAGATAATAACAATAAAAAGTAATATTAATATCTAAAAATAATATAGTACTTATATAAAATTTTAAAATTGGAGATTTTAATGCTTAAACTTAATAATGGAATTAATCTTGTAAAATTTTCTGCCGAATGGTGCATGCCATGTAAAATAGCATCTCGCATAATTGAATATGTTATAACAGAATTTTCTTCTGTTATATTTACAGAAATTGATACAGATGATAGTCCAACTTTAGCTCATGCTTATAAAATAAAAAGTCTTCCTACTGTTATAATTTTTAATAACAATGAAGAAGTAGAAAGATTTGTTGGCAGTGTTAATGCTGATAAACTTAGAAAAAGTTTAGAAAATGCTGTTAATAATTTAGCAGTATAATTATAAAAAGGGAAATTAATATGGCAAATAAAAATATTGAAGAAACGCAAGTCACTGAAGCAGAAAAAATTTGGAATAGAATTAAGGATATTCCATTTGAAATTTTTGCACTTCCAAATCAAAGTATTAGTAATTATGCAGAACGTGTTCAAAAAATGGAAAAAGTATCTCCAGATACATTACATTTAATATTACGTTCTTCAGCTGTTAGACCATGTCTTGAAGAATTTTTAACTAAAGTAAGATTACCACAAACTAAAATGTTTGTGGTAGGTGATATTCATAAATATACTACAATTAAAATTGTAGATAAAGATTAATTATAGGTTTATTATAGAGAATTTTTATTTAACACTTGGTTGTTATGGTAGAACAGAAAATGAATTTGTTCTATGTCCATCTATTAATAATAGAATTCTTAAAATTGATGATACTTTAATTAATATTAACGAAATAATGGATTATTTTGATTCTGTTAAATTATTTGACAGACCTTTATTAGATAATAATTCAATAAATCATCTTATATATAATTTACAAGATAAATTTGATCAAAAAATTAAACGTTTATGGACAGATCACCAATATAATTTGATAGAAAGGTTTATACATATGCATAAACCTTGTGGTCTTTATTCTCAATTAATTCTAGTAGAAAAAGAATTAATTGAAAAATTTTCAAAAGAAGATATTCAAATTTCATTTGTAAGTGGGTGGAATTCAGAAGAAAAAAAAGAGAGGAAATCCAATATTGCATCTATTAGAACTAGAAAGTTTTAATCTAACGTGCAAGAAGTCCATTTCCTTTAAGTGAGGGTAGTTCACCAAAGCAATACTATGGCATAATTACATGAATAATTCTATTGATGAAGCTCAGAATATGGTATCTAGAAGTAACCGCTTAAAACGCCGTGAAAAACTATTTAAAATATTACAATTAATAATGTCTGGCAAAATAGATAGTTCGAAAATTTCAATGGACAAAATATTCAGTCAATTAGGACCTCGTCAAGAATACATAAGTCCAAAAGATAGAGGTTCTGATAATTATGGATATATGATTGGTGATGAAACTTTAGGTGGCACATCATTTTATGTGGAGTAACAATATGAGAAGTATTTCTAATAATTTAAAGAAACGATTAATTGCAGAAGCTAGTGAAGCAACATTTCAAGGATTTGATAATATGGCATTAAGTATTATCAAACAAGCTGAAGAAACTCCTATTCGTAATGATAATGAGGAATATGTATATTCTTTTTCAGAATTAAGAAGTGATGTAGAAAATCTATTCTGGAGTGCTGCAACTAGAACTCAAGATTATTTTGGTAAAACTGCAAACGCTAAAGAAATTGACAATATCATACAAATTCATGCTGATGAATTTCTTGCATCTATTAGACATAAAATTGGTGGAGATGTTATAGGACCATATGAACCTTTCGTTCTAGGAGAGGAACGTATTTTAGTAGAAATTGACGAAAATGATTAACAATAAAAGATCTATTATACCAATGCAAAATCGTAATATTACACCATCAAAAGAACCAAAAATTGGTTTTACAGATGTTAATAAAGATGTTGTAGCTACTCGTGGAGTAAAACTTAAAAATAAAGCTGCGGAAAAACGTGAAGCTGAAAAACTCGAAAGAGAACAATATAAAGAACGTTTTGAAAAAGCAGCTGATCAAAGTTTTAAAGATGATCAAGATACACACGAAAAAGCATTAAACACAATTTCAAAATTTATGAAGATGTCTGAAGATAAGACATTATCTAGAAATAAAGGGAGCATTGCTCTAGATGTAGAACGAGAAATTAGACAAGAATTAATACAATTAGTTATAGATCTTGATAATGATGAAACAAAAGATGAATATGGAACAGGATCTATTATTGCTATAAGTATATTATCAAAAATTGTTTTAAATTTAAGAGATCGTATAAACGATCTCGAATATGAAAATGTTCAGTTGAAAAAACATTAAATGCAAAATAATTATCGAGTTATGCACTTAAAAGTTATGCACTTGAAAGGGATAAAATGAGTCAGCCAATTGATCTTAAATCATTTTTATTAAAAATGATTACAGAAGAAAAAGAATATTTGACTGCTTATAAAAGCTTATGTGCAAAATACAAAATAGAACAAAACTCAATTCCGGAAGCAATAACGAATGCGAAGATAGAAGCTTGGGAAATAATAATAAAAACTTTGCATTAATAAGAGAAGCAAATAATAAAGTTCATCTTATAGATATTTTGCGTCATTATGGATTTAAAATAGAACAAAACTATCAAAGACCAGAATGGAGTAATAATCTAGTGTGTCCCTTAAAAAGTCACAAAGGCGCAAAAGAAAGAACTCCTTCATTTGGTTATTGTTTTCAAAGAGATTATTTTCATTGTTTTGGTTGTCAAGCTACAGGCAGAGCTGTAGAATTTATATCTTTATATGAACAAGTTCCAAGATATGTAGTTGCAAATAGAATATTATTACAATTTGAAGATAACATATCTATTCAAGATTTTAATTATGAAGATAATATAACTCCTATTTTATTAGATGGGTCGAAGTTTTTACAAGAACAAATACAGAAAAATAAAAATAATCCAGATATGTTAAATAATATAAATAAATTAATATGGTGGATTGATTGTTTTTTAATGGATAAAGTTTCTAGTCAAAGTATAAAAGTAGAAGAACTTGTATATAGACTTAATAGGGTAAAGGAATTATTAACATGAAATGCTTAATTTTAGGAGATATTCATTTAGGAAAAGGTATATCATGTGGTCGTCCAGCAGAACTTGGTTCCTTAAATAGTAGAATACAAGATCAAATAGATATTTTAGATTGGGCATATGATTTATGTATTAAAGATAATATCAATAATATAATTATTGCTGGAGATGTTTATCAAGATTTTAGACCACATCCAACTTTAATTAATTTATTTATGCTTTGGTTAAATAAATGTAAAAAATCCACAATAACTGTTGATATTATTATGGGAAATCATGATATTATTAGAAGTGGACAATGGGTTTCATCTGCTTTAGATTTAGTTAATAATATGGAATTAGAAAATTCTGTATTTTATAAAGAATTCTCAAGAATAGAATTAGAAGATTTTACAATTATTTTAGCTCCATTTCGTGATAAACGAATGTATGATGTAAAAACAAAAGAAGAAGCATTTAATTGTTTAAAAAAAGAATTTAAAATAGTTTGTAAACAAAAATCTAATAAAATTAAAGTTTGTATAGGTCATTTTGCAATAGAAGGATCTCTTTCTGTTGGTGATGAAATTGCAGATCAATTAAATGAACTTTATGTTTCTCCTGATATGTTTTATTGGTTTGATTATGTTTGGATGGGACATATTCATAATCCACAAGTAATTCAATATGAAAATCCATATTTAGCTCATATTGGAAGTTTAGATAGATCTGATTTTTCTAAAACAGAAGTTAATATAAACAAAATAGCTATATTATTAGATTCTGAATTAGAAAATAAATTTACAGAAATTACAATTCCTATTAGACCTTTAAGACCTGTAAATATAGACATTCCAACTGGAAAAGACTCAACAGAATTTGTTATTAATGAATTATGTTTATTATCAAAAAAACTACAATTTAAGAATGCAATTGTAAAATTGGATATTAAATTAAATGGATCAGATTTGGGAAATGTAGATAGAAACAAAATTGAAACATATTTATATAATAATTTAGGGATTTTTCATATTTGTGGATTTTCCGAATCTAGAACGGTTTCAATTATTCAAATAAATCCTGAAGATTGTTTTGATAATAGTATGTCTATAAATGATTCTATTAATAAGTGGGCTAATACTAAATTTACAGATAAAAACCAAAAAGAAGAATTTAAAAAATTTGCATATGAAATTATAAAAGAATATGAGGAGAAAATGCAAAAATGAGACCTCTTAGAATATATTTACAGAATTTTATGAATCATCGATTAACAGAAATCGATTGTACTTTATTTCAAAAAGTTCTTGTTGTTGGTAAAAATGTACATAATGATTTAATATCAAATGGAGTTGGTAAAACCACTATATTTAGTAGTATTGAGTATGCTTGCTTTAATCAAGTACATTCAACTACTTTGGATAAAATCGTAAGAGACGGTAATAATAAAGCAATTGTAGAATATGATTTTATATTAAATAATGAAATATATAGAATATATAGACATCGTACTAAAACTGGAACAGCTGATGTACGTTTGTATAAAAAAATTAATGATAAATTTGAATCAATTAGTGAGAGAACACCATCAGAAACTGATACAAAAATTAGAGAATTAATAAAAATATCACATAAAGCTTTTACATATTCGGTTTTGTTTAGACAAGCTGATTTAACCGGATTAACATCTGTTTCTGACCCTAAAAAACGTAAAGAAATTTTAAAAGAACCATTGAATTTAATTATATATAGCAAATTAGAAGATATTGCTTCTAAAAAAAATATCCCAATTAAAAAAGAATTAAATCAAATTGATGGTTCGATATCTATTATTGGAAACACTGATGAAGATATAAAAAAAGCTAAAACTGAAATTATTAATAGACAAAAAGAAGTAGAAGAAGAAAAAATACATATTAAAACAAATGAAAATAGTATTAAAAAAACTAGAGAAATTATTAATCAATTAAAACAGTCACTTGGTCAAAACGATCTTGAAATACATAATAAAGTATCTCAACAAGAAAATATATTAAATAAACTAATAGAAAATTCTAAAAAATATAATAATAAAATTGAAGAAATAAAAACAAAAATAAATAATACTAAAGAAATTATTATAGATATAAATTCTAAATTAACTAATTGTCAAGAAAAACTTAATCAAATTAATTTAAAATCTATAGAAAATATAGAAGAATTACAAATAAAATTTGATAAAGTTTGTGCTGATGAAATTAAAGGTAGTGAAATTATAGCAGGTGTAAAAGCTGATATAAGAACTGCTAAATTAACAATACCAGATAGTGATAAATGCCAAACTTGTCATCAAAGCATTAGTCAGGAATATAGAAATAAAATACAAATAGATGTAAATTCTAAATTAAAAAAATTTACAAAAGATTTAGAATATTTAGAAATTACAATGAGTAAATGTAAAATAAAGAAGAATAAATTAGAAATAGCACTAAAAGAATCACAAAAACGTCTTTTGGATATTTCAAAAATCGAAAATGATATAAAATTATTTACAAATAACCAAAAAATAAAAAATGAAACGCTTGAATTAGATTATAATAATCAAACAGAAATATTAAGACAGTTAAAAGAAAATGATTGTCAAATTACAGATATTAACAAACAACTTGAAATATTAAAAGAGACAGCTGATAAATCTGATGCTCTTGTTATAAATAATAAAATATTTTCATTAGAAAATGAAATAATACGTCTTCAAAAAAATACTGATAGTCATAATTTAATGATTACTAATATTAGTGGTATTATTGGAGGATTCGAAGAAAGAATAAATACAAGATTAATAGATAAAGAAAAATTAAAAATACTTCTTGGTAAAAAAGAATCACTTACTCATGAATTAAATATGAGACAAATGGTAGTAGATGCTTTTAGTAGTAAAGGAATTCCTACTTTTATTATACAAACTATATTAGACGATTTGCAATTTGAAGTAAATAAAGCTATTAAAGAATTGCGTCCTGAATTAAATATTCAAATTGATTCTGAATTAAATATTGTGTATAGTAGAAATGGAATTTTAAGAGAATATGAACAATTATCACATGGTCAACATGTATATATTGCTCTTGCTTTTAAACGAGCATTATCAATAGTAATTCAAAAAAGACTAAATATAGATATAAAATTATTAGAATTTGATGAGGTAGATGCTCATTTAGATGAAGAAGGTGTAAATGCCTTTTCAGATGCAATAATAAAATGGGAAAAAGACTTTGTTATATTTGTTATTACTCATAATAAAGATCTTAAAGATAAATTTTCTCATATTATTTTAGTTGAAGAAAATGAAGATGGTTCAGAAGGTAAATTAACTACTACATATTAATATAATAATTATATTTATTAAATTAATGCAAAATGATTTAAAATATATAAAATTCATTACAGTGAACTACCCTTACCTAAAGGTAAGGGCTTCTTGGACCCCCATGGTTCCAACATATTGAGGATTATCCTCAATAGCCTGTCCCAGGCAATAAATGTTTAATAACTAAAATTTTGATTCATTTTTCTAAAAAGATCACATCATATATTTGAATTAAACCTCAAAGAGGGTTTGTGCTAAAAAATAGCATCATATGATCTCCTATTTAGAATATATCAAGATATTCCTAAAATAAAGAAAAAAAGTTTAACAACAATTCATCCATCACCTAAAGGAAAGGGACTTCTTGTTGAAAAGGTTAAAACGTAAAAAATCACAATTAAAAAATTGTATAGTTAATAAAAAAGTGCTAGAATATTCTTTAGGTATTGGTAGTTCATAATATAAAAACAGAATTAATAGTAATTAAATATTTGAATTTAAATTATTACAAATACAAAATTTTAGTGTAAAAAGAGTGTATAGGGTTTAACATGGAGAATTATTAATGAATATAATTGCTATTTCAGGCTTAGCAGGATCTGGTAAAGATACTGTAGCTGGTTACTTGTTAGAAAATGAAGGTTTTGTATCCATTGCTTTTGCAGATCCTTTAAAAAGATTTGCTTCTGAAATTTGGGGTTTTACAAATACTCAATTATGGGGACCTTCAGAAAATAGAAGTTTACCTGATAAAAGATATAAAACTGAAAATAGTGAATTTCTTACTCCTAGAAAAGTACTCCAATATATAGGAAATGATTGTGTTAGAACATTGGATAAAGATGTTTGGATAAGATATGGCATTAATATAGCAAAAAGATTATTAACAGAACAAGGATTGTGTTATTCTCAAATTGAAGGTTTACAATCTTATTGGAAACAAACTTGTCAAGGAGAATTTGATCGAATTGAAGGATATCCAAAAAATATTAAAGCTGTTATTATAACGGATTGTCGTTATGTAAATGAATTAAATGCTATAAAAGAAAATGGTGGTAAATTAATTAGAATTAAAAAACCTGGCGCTGGTCTTAAAGGTGTTTTTGGAAAACATCAAAGCGAATCTGAAATGTCAGAGTTATCAGAAAATATTTTTGATTATATTATTAATAATATTGGAACTTTAGAAGATTTAAAAAAAAGGGTAAATGAAATAGTTGATGATATGTATAGTTAATTATTTGATATATAGTATATATGTAACACTAATAAATTAGACTATTTATGGTTGTGAATCAACGGATTAGAGATGAATATGAAAATCTTCTAAAAAATGTAGGAGAAATGAAATTCTTTATTCATATGTTTACAACCGGTATCTCAGCAAGAAAACATTTTAATAATTCTGAAAATATTATGTTAGAACAATCAGAATCATTTTTTTCAGTATTTAGATCTACTGGAAATGAGAATTATTTTATTATTGGAAAAATTTTAAGAAGGGTAGCTCACAAATTATATAGAGATAACAAAAAGAAAAATAAAAATTATTCTACTAATAAACAATTTTTGCAAATTGTAAAATAGGCATCTTTTTGTATAATGCTGATATATATAAGGATTAAATCATGGCTACCATAACAATTACTATTACAGAGTCACCTTTACAATTGTTAGCTGGTATTCCATCTACAATAACACTGGATACAAATGTACCTTCAATTATTTTCTACACGCTCGATAATTCTACCCCAACTGACAATTCAATGGTTGCCGTTGGTCCCATATCTATGCCAACTGATTCTGGTTGCGTTGTTTTAAAAGCATTCGCTGTAAATTATCCTGATGTATCACCAGTAATAACACAAGAATATAAAACAAATGTTGTTCCTGCTAGACATCCTCATGATAAAGTAGAACAACAAGATAATTGTCATAAATCCACTTATCCATTTGGCAGTTCCACAGCTAATTTTAATACCAGTATAATATATGATAATACTGGCGGAGTTTTAATTGATAGCAATCCTGATAATAGACAACCTGATGGATATGATGGTACTTATAATATAGATACTAGAACTGGTGGATCTGGAGCTGGTTATTTTACACCTCCAACTGATCAATATAATTTTCTATTTTCTGAAACTAATAGTATTGGTGAAAAAGGAAAAGGTATAGGAACTTTACCAGCTCGTGTATTATATGTTAAATCAAGAAATGATAATGAACAACCAGAATCATCTAATACAAATAAACCATTGTTTAATCCAAGAGCATTAGTTATATTTCAAGATTCAAGAGAAGAACCTTATGATCCTAATATACCTAAAATAAATAGACCATTCTTTGATTTGGAAGATCCTGCTAAAGCAAGAGATGGTTCTATGTTAACAAATATAGATACAGTTACTCCGCAAGGAAATTTTATAAGTGCACAATATAATGCATCTAAAAATACCATGACTTATTATTATTATGATAATAGAGTTGCAAGATGGATAATTTCAACTGAACCTTTTCATTATTCTCAAAATCCAACTCACAATTTATCTGGTATTGTTTCTCGGTCGAGTAGAGATAAAGGTGCTGGTTTTGTTTTCAAATGGATACCATTCAAGTATCGTCATTTGATTTAAGGATATAAAAAATGAAAATTGAAGCAAAACTTCTTTCTACTAGAGATGAGAGTACTAAAAAACTTTTTAATATTTCAGTTTCAAAATTGAAAGTATTTGAAAATTGTCAAGCACAATACAAATTTCAATTTATTGACAAATTACCAAAGAAAAAACAAGATTCTTTAACCTTTGGATTGTTTTTACATTTGATATTAGAATATTTTCATGGAGAAATAATTAAAAATCCTGAACTTTCAAATACATGGGAAAGTATATTAGAAAAATCTTGGGATATTGGATATGATAAATATAGTAAAGATTTAACTGGAGATCAATATAAAGAAGCAAAAGAAATTATTAATATATATAAAAACATAATTATTGAACAAGGATTATCAAATGTAATAGCTGTAGAGAAATCTTTTTTAATAAATATTAATGATCAGATTTTATTAGGTGGTGTTATTGATCGTATTCAAATAGATAAAGATGGAATTATTCATGTTTGTGATTATAAAACAACAAAAAATGTAAAATACTTGAAAGATTTTTTTCAATTGATGACTTATTGTTATGTAATTATGCTAGAAGATTCATCAATTACAAAATTACGATCTTCTTTTGTTTTATTAAAACATAATTTCAAATATTTAACAAAAGAATATTCAAGAGATGAAGTGATAAGTATTGCCGAGAAATTCTTTGAGTGTTTCTTAAAAATTGGAGAAGAAAAACTTTGGCGAGAAAATCCCCAATTTTTATGTAAATATTGTGATTATTTAGATAATTGTAAAAAAGGTAAAGATTATTTAATTAAAAAAGGTCTTCTAAAAACAAAAGATATTAAAAAAGTCCCTTTTGTGGGAATAAGAAAGTGGTAAAAAAAATGCAAGAAAATATAATACAAGAAACTGATTATACTAAAATTAACTCATTAACAGAAATTATTTATCCAATAGTAAATATTGAAGAACCTGAACTTTGTAAACTTAAAGTTCATTATGAAGCAGATCCTGAAGTTGTTTTAGGGAAAATAGAAGAAGCTATATCTCATATTAAAAAATTAAAGATTTCTGGATTTAGACCTGGCAAAGCTCCTGATCATGTGGTAAAAACAAAACTTCGTCCCCAAATTGATCAATTTGTCGTTCGTGAAATGGCTTCTCAGGCAGTAGATGATATTATATTTGAGGCGGGTATTAAATTAATTGGTCAACCTCAATTTAGTGATATTAAAATTAATGGAAATAGATTTTCATGTACTGTAGAATTATTAAAGAAACCTGAATTTGAATTAAAGAATTATAAATTTGATGTGCAAAAACCAGTAGTAAATCTTGATGAAGAAGTTTTAGTAGAAAGTTCATTACAAAATTTACGCATGAAAGTTGGAGATGTAGAGCCATATGATGAAAATGATGTTGTAGAAGTAAATGATCAAATTACTATATCGTTTACAGCTTCTATTGATAATAAAGAATTTGACGGATCTATATTAGAAGGTGAAATGTATACCGTTGGTCAAAACCGTTGGAAAGGTTTTGATAATTATCTTCTAGGTATGAAAGCTGATGAAACACGTGAATTTGATTTTGTATTTGAAGATGATTCTCCTTTAATAGAAAAAACTGCACATTTTATAGTCACTGTTCATATGGGAACTAAACGAAAACCTCATGAAATTAATGAAGAATTTTTACAAAAACTTGGTGTAAAAACTATTGAAGAACTTAAAGAAAAACTAACAGTAATTTCTAAAGATTCAATTAAACGTCAAGAAATTGAATCTTTAAGAAATCAAGTTGCAATTAAACTTATTGAAAATAATCAAATAGATATTCCAAATTATCTAATTGAAATTGAATCAAAAAATATTGCTCTTAATTCTGGATGGTTAAAAGAACAAATAGAAAGTAATCTTGTAAATCCAGAAGATATGCAAAAATTTAGAGATCAAGGCGCAAAGAATATTAAACTTTCATTAATTCTTGACTCTATTAGAGAAAATGAACCAGATGCAATTTTAAGTAATTCAGAAGTTCAACAACGTTTATTAAATCACCCAGCACTTCAAGGTCAAGATATTGGTGCTTTAATGAAAAACCCCCAAGTTGCACAACAAATTCAAATGCTAATTTCTACAATTAGAGAAGAATTTACTTTACAATGGACTGTTAATAACTGTAATATAATTGAATAAAAAGGAAGAATATTAAAATGGTACAAAGAACAAAGAAAAAGAAGACAAATGATGCTCCTGATGGTTTCTCAGATAAGTCATGGAACAAGTTATCTGTTCCATGGAGAGATGCCGCTTTAACAAAACAAACAGAAGAACTGGAAAAAGATCTTATCAAAGCTGTTCGTAGTATGTCAAATACTTCATTTGATATGAAAAATGATAAGAAACTTAGCGCTCTAAAAGATGAGGTAAAAGAACTTGGAAGCTTTTACAGAGAAACAATTGATCTTGAAAAGGCAAAGATAGATTTTTGTGTTTATCTTTTTAATAGCCGAGGAACTAAAGTATCAAAAAATACTCAAGATGCTGTAGACAATCTCGAAGATGATGATGAAGAAAATTAATATAAAAGAAAAAACTAATAAATGAAGAGACATCTAATTAAATCTTGTTGTGGTGGAAAGGGTTATATTCTTGAATTAGATAATCCTGTAACAAAAAACGCATTACCAACATTTAAGCAAGCTGGATATACTAGTGCTGACAATTATACAAAAGTTGGTGTTTTTTTTGTAACAAAAAATGGTATTACTGCCAGTGGTCCATTTGGAACTACAAAAATACAAGTTCGTTGCACAGGAGCTGCTAATTGTAGTCAATTACTAGATAATTTAGAAAATACATTTAAAATATTAGAAGCCCTTCAAACATAATTAAAATAAAATAATAATTAAAATCCCTCATTAATAATGTAAATTGTTTTTGAGGGATTTTGTTTATATAAAAAAATTTTATAAATTATATTAAAAAAAAAAAAAAAATAAAATTATTAATTTGACAATTAAAATTATTAGTATAAAATATATTATTGCGAGGTGTTTAATGAGAGAATATGTAAGTTTACACAATCACACAATTGGTTCAATGGGTGATAGTTTAATTACTCCAAAAGAACTTATTGAAACAACAGAAAAACTTGGACAAAAAGCCGTGGCTATTACTGACCATGGATCTTTCGCTTCATTGTGGTCTGCTTATAAAATAGCCCAAAAATCAAACGTTAAATTAATTGCTGGTTGTGAATGTTATTTCGTTAATAACGCTGATGATAATGAAGATACTACTCTAAGACATGTTATTCTTTTAGCTAAAAATACTATCGGTTATAAAAATCTTTTAACAATTAATAAACTTGGATATGATAAATTTACAATTGCTTTTAAAAAAGCAGTTCCAAGAGTTGATTGGAAAATATTAGAAAAACATTCAGAAGGTATAATTTGTACATCTGCATGTGGTAATGGTGTTATTTCTCAATATATAATGCTAGATCGGTTAAATGAAGCAAAAGAATCTGCAAAAAGATTTTATTCTATATTTGGTGATGACTTCGCTCTTGAACTTCAACCTCATAATCTTCAAATTAGACCTTCAGCATATTCTGGTCCTGTTAATCAACAAAAAATTAATATGGCTTTGAAAAAGATTTCTGAAGAACTTGATATTAGATGCATTGTGGCTACAAATGCACATTACACAAAAAAAGAACATCATAGAGCCCATGATGTATATCTTTGTAACTCATCTGGTCAACCAATTACATCTGGATCTAGATTGCGTTATGATAAACAAGAATTTTATATAAAAAATTCTGATGAAATTTATGAACATTTTGAACGACATATTAAAATGTGGGGTGAAGATTTTGTAAATTCGTTATTCACGAATACAGATTATTATTCTAATAAATGTGAAAATCCCACTTTTATTGATCCTTCTATTGTTACTGGTGAAAAAAATCAACTTCCTGACTTTCCTTATAAAGATGAACCTGATTATAAAGAATTTTTAAATTGGAAAAAAGAACAAATAGAAAATCCATGCCCAATATGGAAATCTGATATTCGTGAAGATGCTCAATTTTATAGATATAGAAGTCTAATTGGTTTAGAAAGAAAAATTAAATTAGGAAATATACCAGAAGATGATAGAGAATATTGCTATAATCAAATGCTTGAAGAATTTGATGTATTAGAATTTCGTGGATTTTCCAGTTATATGTTAATTACTGCTGACTTTTTAAATTGGTGTAGAAATAACGATATTTCAATAGGACCAGGAAGAGGTAGTGTTGGAGGATCTCTTACGGCTTTTTTAAATAATATTCATAAAGGATATCCTAAAAAATATGGATTTATTTTTGCTAGATTTTTAAATAAATATAAAGAAGAAATGCCAGATATCGATTCTGATATTAGTTCATCTGGTAGGGGTAAATTAATAAATTATTTATGTGAAAAATATGGACAAACAAATGTAGCACACGTTTCAAATATTAATACAATTACTCCTAAGGTTTATGCTAGAGATATCTCACGTGTATTTGAATTTGGTGGAGAAGGTAGATCTAAAGCAGCTGAAATAGGAGATGCCATTGCGGATTCTATTCCCTCTGATATTCATTCCATTAAACAAGCCCTTATAGAAGCTCCTTTGTTTGCAGAATTTGCAAAACAATATCCTGAATTATCTGAATTTGCAGAATTGTTATGCGGAAAACCTAGAGCTTGGTCCACTCACGCTGGGGGTGTTGTTATTACAAAAAATTCTTTAACAGATTTATTTCCGTTAAGACGTGATACAACTAATGAATTATGCTTAGCTTCACCAAAAGAAGAAGTAAATGAAATGGGTGGAGTGAAGATAGATGTGTTAGGACTTAATACATTAGATATAATAGATGATTCTTATAGATTAATAAATAGAAATGAACAAAAATTATTAAAGTCTGATTTTAAATATGAAATATATGATAAACCTACTTATGACTTAATAAGTAATGGTGATACATTAAGCGTATTTCAATTGGATTCAACAGCAGTTCCTGTATGTAAAAAAATTAAACCAAAAAATATTGAAGATATCGCTCTGATTACTGCTCTAATTAGACCGGCTGCAAAAGATATTATACCCGAATTAATAAAGGTTAGAGATGGTGAAAAAGAAATGAATCTTATCCATCCATCATTGCATAGAGCTTTCGCAAATACTTATGGTTTTGGTTTGTTCGAAGAAAGCCTCCTTTATCTCGCATTAGATGTAGCTTATTGGAATTTAAATGAAGCTGACAAACTCCGAAAATTAACAAAAGAAAAAGGTAAAAACCCAGAGAAAGTAGCAAAATGGCGAGAGGAATTTATTAGAGATTCTATAAAAAATAATATTCCAGAGGATATTGCTATTAAAATTTGGGATGAAACAATTAATGGTTTTCAAGGTTATGGTTTTAACAAAAGTTTACATTTAAATACTAATATAAATACTTATGATAATAATGGAAATTATTTGGGTTCAAAACATATCAAAGATATTGAATCTGGAGAATATGTAAAATCAAGAGATGAATTAAGTGGAAAAGATATTTTTGTAGAAGTTATTAACAAACATGATCATGGAGAATTAGAACTTATAGAAATTGAATTAGAAAATGGGGAAAGAGTAAAGTGTACAAAAAATCATAAATTTAGAACAATAGAAACTGGAGAAATGTTACCATTGTGGGAAATATTAGAAAATGATTTATCTATAGTGGTAAAATAATGGCAAGGGGAAATCAACCATTTACAATAAAACAATTATTTGATAAATTACCAGAAAAATATCATAAATGTATAACAATTACCAGTGAATTAAACGGAATACTAACTAAAATTCATTACAAACATCCAGAATGTGGATGTGAAATAGATACATGTTTTAAATTTATATATATGAGAAAGAGAATTGATTTATGCAAAAATTGTTTATTTAAAGAAAAAATTAAAGATAAATCGTTTTATCTTGATAAAATTCCAGAACAATATCATCAATATATAGAGTTATCAGAGGAATTTAAAGGGTGTGGAACAAAGATAAAATTTTTATATCAAAAATGTGGTCATAAAATTGATACAATAATTTATAGATTAATAAATCAGGATCAATTAAAAATATGTAGACATTGTTTTCAAAAAATTACTAAAAGTAAATCTATTTATGTTTATTTAAAAGATTTTAATAAAGTAGATTTCAAAATTATTGGTAAAGATCTTGGTTTAAAAACTACTATTCAATATAATGGTAAAATATGTGGGCATTTAATAGAAACAAATTTACAAAAATTATTAAATAAAAAACATTTTAATTATTGTGAAAATTGTTTTTCAAGATATTTAATTAATATTCCAGAAAAATATCAAAAATATATTAAACGTATTGAAGATATAAATGATCCATATAAAATAAAATATATAAATCCAGGATGTGGTTGTATTACTGAAACAAATATAAGTTCATTAACTAAACGAAAACAGTTTGAAATGTGCAATAAATGTATTACACATTTTAGAATTAAAACTTTTTCAGATTATTTAATAGAAATACCAAAAGAATATAGAAATTGTATTACTTTAATTGATAATGATATGGGATTTGATTCAACTGTATTGTTTAAAGATCCTAATTGTGGATGTGAAACTGAATTAACATTAAGATCTCTAACTTGTAGAAAAACTTTAGAAAAATGTAATAAACATTCTAGTTGGAATAGATTATCAAAAGAAGATATGTTATTTTCAATAATATATTTAGATAATCCAATTATAATTTCAGGATATCCAGGAAATAAAACTACAATTATTTCTGGTGAATGTAAAAATTGCAAATCAATAGTTACTAGTACATATTTTAGATTGAATCAATATTATAATTTTTATAAAAAGGCACAATGTAAAAACTGTATACCTAAAAATTTTCTTCAACATGAGGTATACACATTTGTTAAATCTTTAAATATAAATGTAGAAGAGGATAATAGAAATACAATTAAATACAATTCACCAAGATATAAAGAACTTGATATTTATTGTCCTGATAATAATTTTGCAATAGAATTCAATGGATTAATTTGGCATTCTGAAAAATATAAAGAAGATAAAAATTATCATATTAATAAAACTAATGCTTGTTTAGATAAAAATATAACATTATTACATATATGGGAAGATAAATATGAAGAACATCGTGATATTTATTATTCTATAATTAAAAACAAATTAAATCTTTCTGATAATTTTGTAAAATCTTATAAAACAAAAGTAAAAAAATTAACATTAGAAGAAATTGAAGAATTTTTCACTAACAATCATTTAGATGGAAATAGTAAATGTATTACTGGTTTTGGATTATATTATAATAATAAACTCATTCAAGCAATTTCAGTAAAAAAATCTAGTAAAAAATATAATAAATACTTAGAAATAGTTAGATTTGCAACTTCACTTAATTATAATGTTGTAAATGGAGAATGTAAATTATTAAAAACTGTTTGTAATTATGCTAAAAACAATAATTATAAAGGAATTGTTTATTATGATAATGTTGATTTTGGTGTAAAAACTAATAAAAAATATAAATTAAAATTTGCTGGTATAACAGAATGTGATTATTGTTATACAAATGGGAATAGAAAATTCACTAAAGAAGAAGTTTTAAAACAATTAAAATTTGGACAAACGGAAAAAGATATGGTAGAAGAATTACAAATTCTACGAGTTAATCTTACCCCTAATTATATTTATATAAAATCTTTTGAAAAGGAATTCAAACAAGATGAGTAATATTAAATCAATTACATCAATTGGGAAATATCAAACATATGATCTTGAAGTAAACCATCCAGATCATCAATATTATTTATCCAATGGAATTCTTACTAGCAATTCGCATGCTAGTTTATATAGTCTTATTTCTTTTCAGACAGCATATTTAAAAGCTAATTATTTCATAGAGTTTACTATTGCAAATTTAATGGCTAAAGTTAGTTCTAATGCTAAAAATTCTAGTGAAATGATTTCAAAAATTAAGTCTGAAATTCGCAGTCATAATATAAAGATTGTACAACCAGACATTAACACATCAAATTCTTCTTGGACAATTGTAAATGATAAAACTTTAATGACAGGATTAGATTCATTAAAATTTATGGGTAAAGAAGCTATTCCTGAAATAATTTCAAAGCGTCCATTTACTAGTTTTCAAGATTTAATTTTTAGGACAGATTCTCGTAAAGTAGGGGCCAGATCTATTCAAGCCATGGCAGCGGCTGGATGTTTAGATAATTTTGAATTAGATAGAAAATTAATGTTTTATTATGCTTCAGACTATAGAGCAAAGCTTAAAGCTCATATAAATAAGTTTTATAAAGCATGTGAAAGAGAATATGTTAAACATTTTTCTTTGGTAAAAAAAGTTAATGATTCAGAAACTTATTATACAGATAAAAACAATAATAGATTTATTATACCACAACCATCTAATGAAATTGTTAAAATTTATTTAGAATCATTTAATTATCCATTTCCAGAAGAAAAACCATGGACAGTTCAAGAAAAATTTGCTCTTGAAGAATTTTATATTGGAGAGGGTATTAGTGGAGATGCGTTTGATAGATATCCAAATTTCTTTGATCGAAATAATACAATTCCATTTGAAGCATTAAAGCAAATGTTTCCTTGGGAACTTCACAATGAAGATGAAAGATTAAATAGAAAAGCAAACACTCATTATCTTGGAAATCATAAGATTCGTCCATTAGAGGGAATTATTACAAGTTTATTTGCATTTACAGTGAAGAAGGAAGATTCTCCTATATTTGGACAAGAAATGGCTAGAATTGGAATTAAAGATCCATGGGGAGAAGAAGCCTCATTATTATGTTTTCCAGAATCATGGAAAAATATGAAGACAAGAATTAAAGAAGAACTATCTGGAGGAAAACAAGATATAGAAGTTGGTTTAGCTATTAGATTTTTAGCATTATTTCAATGGGAGAATGAAAATTCTACATCATTTGTATTAGATGATGTATTAGATTATAAAAATCCTCCATCATTACCAGAGGATCGTGCATCGAGAAAAGTAAAAATGCCAAGATCTAAAAAAATAAAACCTAATGAAATTAATGGGTTATCTAAAAATGAGTTAATTGAGATGTTAGAAGAAGAAACATTAGATAATGGATTTTCGACAATTGATGATGAAAATGATTAAATTTTGTTTAAACCATTAAATTTTTTGGTATATAATTAATATGGTAGAAATAATTTTTACCAAATGTTTTAATATTTCAGCCTACTAAAGGATTCACTATGAGCAATTCTGAAGTTAAACAATGTGATAATAAAGTTGAATATTATGATAAAGAAGGTCAACTGCATAATGACAATGGTCCTGCTGTAATATATGCTAATGGAGATAAAGTATATTATAAACATGGATTAATTCATCGTGAAGATGGTGCTGCTTTTGAAGGCCAGAATGGTTATAAAGCATTTTGGCTTAATGGAGTTAAATATCGAAGATTAAATGAATATAAGATTGCTACTATTAATAATGAACATTATATTGCTATTGTAAAATAATTATATTATTGCAAAATATAATATTACTTCTAGAAATATTTTCTAGTTAGTAGTGTTTTGCATTTAAAACATGTTAGAGAAGATATATATTTATTTACCAAGGAAAGATTTTATAAATAGGAGATATAATATGAGATGTATGTCATGTGGAGCTGATATTCCACCAGCATTTGTTCATAGTTTAGAAAGTAATATTTGTCCTGGTTGTGGGCAATTTATTATGAATAGTGAAACAAAAGATTTTATGAATGAATTAGCTAGCGCTCTAGATAGGATGCCAAATGATTCACAGGGTGTAGCTGGTTGGTTGTTATCAAATTATAGATTTCAGAAAATGGGTAATTGTGAACCAGTTGATAAATTTCATAGAAAAGGTAGTGTACCTAATCAAGTGAATGATAATTATTCTGAATTTGTTACTCGTAATGAGGCTGCTGGTTTAGTTAAAAAGAGTAGTGAATTATCAAGTAAATTTAAAGGTTCTGTAAATGTGAAGGTTTCAGAATGTGCATCTCTTATACAAACATTAGATGATCCATATGATGGAGAACCTGAAAAAATTTCAAATGATGTAAATATTGATGATCAAAAAGCATACATGGAGTTAAAAGCAAATGGTATAGATCCATTTTCAGATATTACTGAAGAGTCTGCGCCATCAAATATTATAAACGCATTAACAACTGGATATGATGGGCCATCTCAAATTGAAAAGATTTTATCGCAAAGTAATGAAGGAAAGCTAATTCTTCAAAATGAACGTATGAAAAAATTAAAAGCACAAACTTCACTTGATACTGGTTCTAATAAAAATAGTTTTAGACGTGCATAATGTTTATAAAAGGAAATAATAATGAATAAGGAATTTACACAAGAAGATTTTGAGTTTAATACTCCAGAAGAAATAGCTATTTTTAATAAAATTAAGAAAGCAAAAGAACATATTTCAAATTCTATAAAAATTGGTTTATTACAAGAAAAATTTGAAACAAAAGAATTATATGATGAACTAATTTTAAATTTAACAAAAAAACAATTAAATCAATATTTAGATAAATTAAGAATTGATGATATTGGTAACCAACTTGCTTTTATTTTGGAATTTTTAGTTAAAATAATTCAAAATATTAATGAAGAATTTAATGAAGAAACGCAACAAGCAATTATTGAAGCTATAAAAAAACAACAAAAAACTTTTAATATAATTACTGAAAATAAATTTAATAGTGCTTTTAAAAAAATCATATAATAAAAAGGATTTATAATGTTTAGAAGAGTAGAATCTGAAAATAATCATGAAGATTACGAACAATATTTTAACCTTTTTCAACAAGTTTAGGAGAGGGATGAATTGTTGTTAAACTTTTTTCTTTATTTTAGAAATTTCTTGATATATTCTAAATAGGAGATCATATGATGCTATTTTTTAGCACAAACCCTCTTTGAGGTTTAATTCAAATATATGATGTGATCTTTTTAGAAAAATGAATCAAAATTTTAATTATTAAATATTTATTGCCTAGAACAGGCTATTTAGGATAATCTTAAAATCCAAGAAACCCTTACCTTTAGGTGAGAGTAGTTCACTCCAATAAACAATCATATATCAGAAGAAGAATATAATGAAATTATACCTGAATTTATTGAGGTGTTTTGTAATAGTAAATTATCTGTTAGTAATCCAAATATAATAAATATAATTGAATTTAAAAAAACAAGCATCACAAGAAAATTTTAAATCTGGTAATGGTAGTTCACAAGGTTTGGTTAAAATTATGATAAATAAAGCATCTGTTAAAATTATAGATAATAAAAAAGTTTGGATGACAAATGATGAATATCTAGCTTACCAAGAAATATGTAAAGGATATGATCGTCCAAATTTTCAAGGAAAAGATTTATTTCAAGATCATTTTGAAGTTAATGATGATGGTGTTATAATTTTTGTAAAACCACCACATAAAAAATATTCTTCTATGGAAGTTTTTACATTTTTAATTAGTTTAATGGTTAATCAGCAACTGAGAATTTCACAAGAACAAATATCATCTCTCGTGAATGAAGCTGCTGAAAAATACAAAGAACAACTTGTTGAAATAACAGAGTTGAAAAAAGAACTTTTAGAATTAAAGAAAACAGTCGAGCAGGTAAAAAATAAATCTCTTTCTTAGAAAATAGGAGAAATAATTATGACTGATCGTCAAGATCGTATTACTGATCTGCTAAATAATTTTGAAGAAAAATATCAAGATGTATTGTTAGCATTAGATTCATTACATAGAGGTACTTTTAATGAAGATGATGCAATAGGCATGGCAGCTTTATGTTTAATAGCGCAAAATGCATTATTAGCAGAACTAGCAGCATCTGATCTTTCTTCCAGATCTTTAAAAAAAGATGTAGATTTTGCAAAAGCTAATGCTTATTTTATTTTAAAGGATACAAAAATTGCAGATAAAAAACCATCAGAAAGTGCGTTAGCACAATTAATTTTAAGAGATTCTGAAGTTATAAGATTAACACAAGAACAAAACAAAGCTGAAAAAGATTATAAAAATTTATCAAACGTTTATTCGCTTATAAAAGAAGCTCATTTAACATTTAGATCAATTAAGAAAATTATATGATAAAATTAAAAATAGAAAAAAAACCATTAGATATAAATGAACTAGTAGAAAAAGCTAGAGGAAGATTTTCTAAAAGAAATCCAGAATTAGCAGAAAGAATGAAGACAGGAGATAAAATAGTTTTATCTACCAATCCAGAAGATTATATTTCTTCAGAAGAAATTGATAAATTTTGGAAACCTTTAACAGGTTTAATGGGTTTTGCATTTGGTAGAATTTTTCAAATTGCTGGAAAACCAGATTCTGGAAAATCAACTGCAGCAATGCTTGCAATGAAAGCTGCTCAAAAACAAGGAGCAATCGTTGTTCTTTGGGATACAGAAGGAAAATTTGACTCTGTACGTTTTCGTGATAAGATTGGTGGAGACCCATCACAGATAGTTGTAGCACCAAGTAGAAATATTTTAGAAGGTGTTCAGCAAGTGGTAGCTTATGTAAAAACTATTAAAGATATGGATCCTGACCAGAAAATTTTTATTGTTTGGGATTCTGTTGGTGCTTCAATTAATTCAGCTGAAGATGAAGAAAACGATGATTATTCTAAACAACCAGGTGTAACAGCTAAAGAAGTATCTTGGGGAATTAGAAGATTTAATCAATTAATTGAAAAATTCAGAGATGATAATGGTAATTATACAATTGCTGTTCTTTGTATTAATCAAGTATACGCAAAAATAGGTTTTGGTGTTTCTGGATATCAGCAAAAAGGTGGAGCTGAATTAGAATATCTTTCTAGTCTTATATTAGAAATGACAAGAAAAAATTCTCTAACACATACAAGAAAAGGTCAAAAATTAAAGTATGGAATTACAACCAGATGTAAAGTAGCTAAAAACCATTTATTTGGAAGTGATGATTGTGTTTCAGAATTAGATTTAATTGTGTCTGCGTCTGGTATTGAATTAGCAAGTGAAATAAAGAAAAAGTCTAATCTAGTTGATAATATAGAAGAAGATAATGAAGAATAAATAATAAAATTTTCATGTGAAAATAAAACAATCACAAGAATCATAACTTAAATAACTTAAACAACTTAACAACTTAACAAGGATTTAAAATAATGCAAATGTTACCAAAAGTAACTAATAGATCAGATAATAAACCAATATATTTATTGGTAGCAGATGATCCATCAGTTAAAGATAATATTCAATATTATAAGGTTTTAGACCTTAATGAAGGGGTATCTGTAGTAAATATTAAAGGTATTCTACTAACAAAAAAACAAGCGGATGAATTAATAAAAAATCCATATGCAATAGTAGATTGTAAAGAAATGGAAGTCAAAAAAATAAATAGACAGATTCCATGGTACAATGTAATTCGCATAGACAATATAACATATAAAATACCGCAAGGAGAAAAAAATGAATAATAATGAACAAAAACCGTCAGTTGGAATTAGAGCATGGGGAACAACACCAAAGAAAGGAAATAGATTTCCTGATGATGATTTGCCACGTTTATCATGGTTAAAAATGCGTCCAGGACTAAACGATCTACGTATCGTTACTGGTATTGGAACTTATTACCAAGTTCGTTGGAAGGGTCCTAAGAGCAAAGCTCAATATGGAGATCGTATACGCACTTCGTATCCAACTTATTTAGATGAATGTCCAGTAAAAACTGAATTAAAATTAGAACCTAAAGAACGTTATATAGTAGTGGTAATTGATCGTTTTGATGGAGAATTAAAAATATTTGATTTTGGTCAAATAGTATTAGAACAAGTAGAAACTACTATAGAAGCTAAAAATTCACATCGTAAAGATGGTATTAAAGTTTCCCCTCGTGATTTTGATATTTCTATTAGCTTCAATCCAAAGAGTACTACACCCTCAGGTTATTATGGTGTAGTTGGACAAGATTACGAACCAATGTCACAAGAAGATTTAGATCTAATCAAAGATGTTGGTGGAGAAGATGTTTTAGACAAAATCATACAAAAACAATTAATTTGTCCAAAACCTGAAACTGTTAGAAAGAGATTACTTGATCTTGGTTGGGATGGTAAAGTAGCACCTGATAAACTTGCTAAAGGTGAAAAGGTTGCTGATAAAGCTTATCAAGAACCTTCTGAAGATGATTATTCTTTCAAACGCCCTTCTGATTCCGAAGAAGTTTCTGAAGAAGTTTCTGAATAGTTAATTGTATTCTTATAATAATTGGGAAAAGGAGAGGATGAAAATCTTCTCCTTTTTACTTTAACCTAACGTGCAAGAAGTCCCTTTCCTTTAGGTGAGGGATGAATTGCCATGGAATTTTATTATTTTATAAAATCAAAGAATATTACAAGAATAATTATGCTAACTTTTCAATATAAATTATATCCTTCCAAGGAACAATAAAGTGAATTTAAGCAAATAAGTTATTTGCAAAGTAAAAAGACAAATTAAAGAAAAGATCTAGAGAATATAAATTTCTCAAGAAAATAATTAATAGATTGTATGATGCTAAAATTAGAAAAATTAATGATTTTCAGCATAAAATTTCCAAAAGACTTGGTTCAAAATATAATACAAATTATGCAGAAAATCTTGGAAAATGAAAGAACCTAAACAAAAGTATTCACAATGCTAAATTGCCTCAATTAATCTCATTTTTAAAATATAAGACTAATAATTTAGCATTAATTAATCCAAGAAATACAAGTAAAATTTATTATTATTGTGGAGAAATTCATAATATAAAGTTATCAGATAGAATAATAACTTGTAATTGTGAAAAAAAACATATGATAGAGATAAAAATGCTGATAGAAACATTTATTGCCTGGAACAAGCTATTGAGGATAATCCTCAATAAATTGGAACCATTAGGATCCAAGAAGCCCTTACCTTTAGGTAATGGTAGTTCACTTGTTATATAGTTATATATGAGAATTTTATCACTTGATGCTAGTACTACAACAATTGGAATATCTATTATAGATTATGATGATGGTTACAATTGTGAATTGATATATTGTGAATTTTACAAACCAGATAAATCTATTAATTTGTTAGATATGCTAATTAAAGCAAGATCTTATATTTTAGATATAGCTATAAAATATACAATAAATGAATTTGTAATTGAAGATTATATAAAATTCATGAAAGGAAGTAGTTCTGCTTCCACTGTAATACCATTAGCAATTTTGAATACTACATTACGTTTAATGATTTGGGATCAATTACAAATACAACCACAAGCACTTAATGTTTTAAAAATACGTCATGCATTAAAGCTAACAAAGAAATTACCAATAAAAGAAGAAATTCCAGATCTTGTTGCATATCATTTAGGAATTGAATATCCGTGGTTATATAAAATTAACAAGAGAACAAAACAACAAGTAATAAAAGAAGAATCATATGATATTGCAGATTCCATTGCAGTTGGGTTAGCATTTATTAAGATAAAATCGATACCAATTAAGAAGAAAATTTTGAGAAAAAAGAAATGAAATTTTGCACAAAATGTAAAATAGAAAAAGATGAATTTGAATTTCATAAAGATAAATCTAAAAAAGATGGATTAAATTATTGGTGCAAATCATGTATAAAAGATTATAGTGTTAATAATATAGATAAAATTAAAGACAGAAAGAAAAATCATTATAATAATAATAGATTGCAGAATTTGGAATATAAAAAAAATTATGATATTAATCATAAAGATAAAATTTTAAAATATCGCATTAATAATAAAGAGAAAATTTTAACTAAACAAAAAAATTATCGTAATAATAATAAAGAGAAAATTTTAGAATATAATAAAGATTATATTAAACAACGACGATTAAAAGATCCAATTTTCAAGTTAAGAATAAATATTTCAAGTATAATAAACAAAGCACTTAAAAAACAAAATTCTTCTAAAGCTGGCAAATCTATATTACAATATCTTCCATATACTATAAATGAATTTAAACAACATTTAGAAAAACAATGGGAACCTTGGATGAATTGGGATAATCATGGCAAAATTAATAAAAATAAAAGAACATGGAATATTGATCATATAATTCCTCAAAGTTCATTACCATATATTTCAATGGAAGAAGAAAATTTCCAAAAATGCTGGGCACTTAAAAATCTTCGTCCCATGGAAGGTTTTGCTAATATTAAAAAAGGAAATAAGATTTAATATAAATTAATTAAAAAGGTTTAAGGAAAAACAAATGAATACTCAACAAGCTTGTGAAATATTAGGAGTCCCTATTGGAGCTTCTGAAGAAGATATAAAAAGAGCATTTAGAGCTAATGCTGCACGATTACATCCTGATGTTAATAAAGCTCCTAATGCTGAACAAAAGTTTAAGGAATTAAATGAAGCTTATCAATTTTTAGAAAAATATGGTACTACAGAAATACCTCAACAAACATTTCAACATTATGGCCAGTCAATTGATGATATGTTTAAAATTCATTTTAATGAGAATTTTAATATTTTCTTTGGAGGTAAGAATGTTAATTTTAATGGAAACAATTCATTTTTTAATATGCAACAAATTACACCAATCATAGTATCAATAGAAATTCCATTTGAATTATCAATAATTGGTGGAAAGAAAGAAATAACATACGAAAGACAAATTCCTTGTAATGATTGTAATTTAAATATTAATCAATGTAATACTTGTAAAGGAACAAAAACAATATCATCTGTAGTCACTGTAGAAATTCATATTCCTTCAGGATTACAAAACAATTCTCGTCTTATATTAAAAGATATGGGTCATTTTAAGAATGGAAAATATGGAGTTGTTTATTGTAATGTAACTGTTATTAAAGATCGTGAAATGATATTACAAGGAAATGATGTTATATCTATAATTGAACTTACTTTATTAGAAGCATTAGTTGGAACGAAGAAAAAATTAAGGACTGTTAAAGGTGATAAAACTTTAGTTTTCAAACCAATGACACGAAATAAAGATTCTATTAGAATATCTGGATTTGGAGTACCACCAAATGGATGTCACATTTTTAATATAGAAGTAAAATATCCAGATGATGTTTCTAAATTAATAGAAGTATTAGAAAAGCAAACTGAAAAAGTTCCAGATGAAATTTCTGGGGAACAAAATTAGGAGTTAAATTGGAATTTATATGTTTTTGTGATAATAAAGGTTGTAACAAAGAAATGAAACCTGCTGTAGATAAAGGAACTTTAATTGCTTATTGTACAGAATGTGGTAAACAAATAAACAATGTTTCTCCATTTATGCGTAGGCAAATGGCATCTGAAGGACAAATTTTAAAAGCAAAAGATAAAAGAGTAGCTTGGGCTATCAAATGTATAAAATGTAATAAAGAAGGAGCACCAAAAATAAAAGATAATAAATTATGTTGTTTTTATTGTGAAGAATATTTTACACATTTAACAAAACCTGTTGAACAAATGATTAAAGATTATATTAAAGAAAAAATCAAGGAAGACCAACTTTTGGTAAAATAATTATTACCAAGAAAGATTTTAATGAATTTTATAAAAGAGTATAATATTAAACAAAAGATTTTTAAGAAAGTTGTTATAGCTTGCCAACATCTTTTATACAATTCAAAATGCGCAAGACAAACTAGGCAATATTTAAATTCTAGACTTTCTAAAGATCAACAGTCTTATTGGAAATTTGGATATTTTCCAAGTGATGAATATATTTCAGATTTATTAGAATTGGTATCAAAAGAAAATTTAGAATTATTAGATTTATATTATCCAAAATATAAATCTGGTGGATCAGCTCCACATGGACATTTTTCAGATCATAATTTAGTTATGCCATTTTATAGTGAACACAAAGATGTAATTGCTATATTAGGTAGATGTATTCTTACAGAAGAAAAGCGCCAAGAACATTTGCTTAATAAGTATAAATATAGTAATGGTTCTAAAAAAGAATTATTTGTATACGGATTAGATAAAGCAAAAGAATCTATTATAAAAAATAATTATATTATATGTGTAGAGGGACAATTTGATTGTATAGCTTTACATAATAAAGGAATAAATAATTCAATAGCTCTTGGTTGGGCTAATATTTCTAGGTATCAATTATTTCAAATTCACAGATATACAAATAATATTTTTTTTATGTTTGATAATGATGAAGCTGGTAACAAGGCAAAATACACTGTAAAAAACAGATATAAAGATTATGCAAATATAAAAATTATAACTTCTCCTAAAGAATATAAAGATATAGATGAATTTTTTAGATTAGAAAACGATCAAAGATATCTAAGTTCTGTTATAGATACAATTAAGACACTTGGAGATTAAATGGGAACTAAAACTAACAGATCAAACGGATATCAACACTTATTTGCAGAACAACCTCATTCTACTGAAATGATGGCTGAATTTTCAGAATCTCAAGGATTAGTTGAAAATTACAAATCAGAAGATAAAGAAATGCTTATGGACCTTCGTGAAGAATTAAATATAGAATTCTGGAGAATTGCAAAAGAAAATTTAACTACTCGCCAATTTCAAGTTATGGAACTATTATCTAAAGGTTATACTCAAATAGAAATAGCTAAACAACTTAATGTTAATCAAAGTTCTATTACTAAAAGTGTAAATGGAAATTGTGATTATCGTAACGGAAGACGTGTATATGGCGGTAGTAAGAAAAAACTTCGAAAAATAGCAGATAAAGATCCTAAGATACAAGACTTAGTACAGCAAATAGCAGATATTCATAGCATGTATAATTAAATAATTTATGATATTTAAAACTTGTTTAGGATGTAAAGAAATTAAAGATTTATTTTTATTTGCTAAAGATAAAAATCAGACAGATGGAAAACAAAAATATTGTAAGATTTGTCAAAAAATTTTTAGAGAAAAATTAAAATTAAAAGAAAAATTAGAATACACAAAACTAACATGTGCAAAATGTAATATAGAAAAAAATATTAATAATTTTACTAAAAATATAAATTCTATTACTGGATATTTTTCTTGGTGTAAAGATTGCAAACATAAATATGATAAAAATTATCAAGATTACCAATGTGAAATTCGCATTAAAAGAGTGGAATGGATTCGTTCTATAAAATCAAACAAACCATGTATTGATTGTGGAAAAATATTAGATCCAGAATTAATGGATTATGATCATATTAAAGGTGTTAAAGTAGATAATATTTCAAGAATGGTTTTACATAATGTTCCAAAAGAAAGAATTTCACTAGAAATAGAAAAATGCGAGTTGGTATGTTTATTTTGTCATAATATAAGGACTAAAAAACGTTTCACTGAAAAAAGTGAAATTAAAAATAATAAAATTATACAAAGAAATATAAATATTATTAATAATTTAAAAGATAAACCTTGTGAATTTTGTGGAAAAAAATATGATTCTTGTAATATGCAGTTTGATCATATTAATCCAAATATAAAACATAAACAGATATCTCATTTGAAAAGTGCAAAAGTTAATGATTTATTAGAAGAAATATCTAAATGTAGGATATTATGCGCAGCTTGCCATAGAAAAAAATCTTTAGAAAAAAAAAAAAAAAAAAAATAATATATATAAAAAAAATAATTTCTAGTAATTAAATAATATAAACATATCACACCCACCGGGCCTCTACTTAATAGTATGCCAAATTCGGTGGGTTTTTCTTTTGAACATATAAAATTCAAATAGTTGGCGATATATTAACATACAGATAATAAGTATAAAATTGTATTTTTTCTTCTATTACTAATTTTGTATGATTTTATTGTAGATGATTACTTTGCAGTTTTAATTTGGAGAAGACATGAAGGATAAGTTCACCATTGACTTTAATAGCCTGGCTAATACATTAACATCAGAAAAAAGTTATAAACTTGCTGATGTACAAAATCGTATTGAAAAAGTGGCTTATGATCTAGTACGTTTTCGTGATAATGAAGATACAGAACAATTATGGAAAATAGAAGAACGTCCAGATGGTCCTGTAATTGTTGCTCTTTATGGAAATGATGGAAGTCTTATGGTAGAATCTGTTAAAGAAACAGATTGGGAAGCAATTCCAGATAAAACAGCAATGAATATATTTTATAAAGGGGAACCAATAGTAGCACTATCATCTGATGAATTAGGTATTCCTATTGAAGATTTTTCTTTAGTAAAAAGATGGTTACCAAAAAAATTATCTAGTGATGAAAGTTTACAAAAGGTTTTATTTAATAAAATGAGTATTGCTTGTCGAAGATTGGTAGCTAATAGATTTCCTGAGTTGACTAAGGTTGCTCAAATTTTAGAAGTTATAACACCAAAACAAGAAATTACACAGGAATGTAGGCAAACAAAAGCAGACGCCGAAATTAAACCACTATAAGGGATAAAAGGAAAAATATGAATAATAAAGAACTTACTTCTTTAATAACAAATATAGCCTCTGCAATAGAAGCAAATGAAAAATTTGCATTACCTATTATAGCAGCAAAAGCTAGAAGAGAAGCTCAAGCAAGACTAACAGATACTTCTTTAATTACAGCTTCACAAGTTTTAACAAAAATGGCTTCAAAACACAATTTTATTAGCAAAAGTGAACTTCAAGAAGTTGTAGATAGATTTGGAGCAAGTCATTCAAAACTAGCCACCGTTTTTGAAGAAGAGCTTGGAAGACGTACAACAAATGCACCAGCACTATTTTCAAGAGATTCACAAGAAGGAAAATCTGTAGAACATGATTATAAAAAATTAACAGATCCAGTTTTATCCAATGCTCTAAGTAGTGCTTTTGATAAAAGTCCTGTAGCTAAAATTTATTCTCAAGATACAGCTCACAGAGCAGAAAGAGCAGTATATGCTCAACTTTTAGCTATTGGTTTGGAACCAAAAGAAATTACTACTTTTGCTGGTAAAGAAGATATTATTATATGTCAAGCATCTCATGAAACTCCTAAAGGATATGCTAATACTCTTATTCCTGTAGAAATTAAAGAAGGAAAAGCTTTATTACCCACATTATTTCTTAGCAAAGAAGGATTTAGAGATTTAGAAATAAAATCTTATGAACAACATATTTTAAGTGTTGCTGGTGGAAGTTTTAAGGTTGATGGAGAAAAATTATTAAATATTCTTGATAGAGTTAAAAATGGCGAAGTTGAACATACTAATGTTGTTGAACTAGCTGCTATAAAAATTGCTTCAGAATCTGGTAGTCCAAGTTTTGATCCTAATAGTTTATATTATAAAGAATTAGAAGAACCAGTACTTGATATAGAAATTCCTAAAATGAGTGAAACAGAAGAAAGTAAATTTGCCAGCACTCTTGGTAAACCAGATGGAATTGCTAAATTTATTCATGGAAATAAAATTGTAGAAGCTGGACGTTCTATGCTTACTCATAAATTTTCTGAAATGGGTTATAATTATGTTCAAATTAAAGTTGCTGATGTAGATAAAGATAAAATATTCTATGCAGTAGCTATTGGAACTAATGCTGGTTTTAATGTTCCAATAGATATAGAAAATGGTTTAGTAATGTCACCAAAGATTTTATTTGCAAATAATATGGTATCAGCATTTAATAAAACAGCTATTGATGATGTTATAAAATCTGGTGATGGTGGAAATAAAAGAGCTTTAGCTGTTGTTTCCCAATGTTATGATATGAAGCCATCAGATCTGTTAAATGTTGTAAAAGAATCTGTAGAAGAAGGAAATTATGAGAGAGCAGAAGATGCAATCAATGTTCTTGGAGAAACAGATCCTAATACACAAAAAATTGCAATTGCACATATGATAATGGTATTAACTGAGAATTCAAATGGATCTCAGGAAAATATTAAAGCTATGCAAAAAATAGCTAGTGAAAAAATTAACGATGTACCGTGTTTAATGAATTATAAAATTTTCTTTCCAGAAGGAGCATAATGTCTATTTCTATGGATTTAAGAATTCTAGCCAAAAAGCTAGAAAATAACAGTGATAAATTATTAGATAATGCATCTTATAAAGGTCCTGAGGTTTTTGAAAAAATTACAACAGCTGTTGCAGCTGCCTCTACTTTATTAGAAAGTGTTGCTGATGATATGGATAATAATGCTGATTTTAATTTTACCGAACAGCAACTCGATGAAATAGCAGCATTGGCCACCTCTTTTGATCAGAGTAATGATCCTTTATTAAAAAAACAGGCATCTGTATTAGATGAATTATTACTCTCAATTGCAGCTCCAAAGAATTCCGTTGCTAAAGCAAAACAAGCAACAGAAGATGAAATTAATCGTCTTAGAAAAGAATATCATACAAAACGTATGGAAGAAGCATATGATAAACCAAGAGAAGTACAATCTGATCTAAATAATAAAAAAGAAATAGCAAAAGCTGTTGAACAACAAGTGAAAAGATTCATACCAATGGAAGCTCCTTTACAGACAAGATATCCACCAGATCGTCCTGGTGGTCAAATGACTCGTATTAGTGATAATGTTTATCAAGATATTCTTACTGGTATTATATATGATTTTAAAAATGGTTATACCACACAGAAAGGAAATGTAATACCTGGTAGTTGTGTTGAAAATCAAAACAGATTATTAAGTGATTATATAAATCAAGGAACATCATTATTTGAAACACGCGAATCAATAAATGGTAGATATGCAAAAGAAAATCCTTCTTTGGTAAAAACAGCAAATACATTAACTCTTGTGGCTAAAGAAGCTCCAGAATTATTAAATCAAGCTATAGAATATGCACGTAATGAAGGATTATCTGTAGATACTATTGGTAAAATTATAGGTAATGCTTATGATAGGGGAGAGGAATTACCATTACAATTTGATATTAAAGAAGATGTTCCAGAATTTGAATTTATAGATAATGATTTCGAAAATTATAAAAAAAAAATAAGTGATACTGTAGTTTCAGAAGAGGCATTAGCACAAACACAAATTCCTTTTAAAATACCAGGTTTACCAGGTGTAATTGCGAATTTTGAAAATAGTGAAAAATATTTTTATAATATTAAACCTTTATTATCTGATTTAAAAGAAGGTAAATGGTATGCCACTATAGGTATGGAGATTAAATATTTAAGAGATATAGGAATGTTTCCTGAACATTTGGAATTATTAGAACAAGAATTTTTAACTAACACTTCTAATGAAGAATCTAATAAAAAAATTCAAAAACATAATTTACCAGAAAATTGGGATGAAACATTTTTAGAAAATTTAAATTTTTATAATAATCCAGAAAAAAAAGCAGATTCATCTAATATTAATGATAGTAAAATAGCTTTAGCTATTAATATTATTCAAGAAATTGCTCCACATCTTTTAAAATCAGCAATTGTAAAAGCAAAAATTAATGGTTTATCTGATATTCAAATAAAAAATATTTTAGCTTCTGAATTTAAATTTAACAATGGAAATTTTGGGGAAAATGGAGAAATAAGAGTTGCAGAATCATTATTTCCACATTTAAAAATATTAGGATGGAATAGTTTAATTTCAGATCATCTTAATGTAATGAGTAATCTTGGAGTTGGTAAACAAATTATTAATAAGTTAAGTACAAAATATTTATCAAACAAAAATGTTTCAAGTTTAAATTTATTAAATAAAATATTAAAATCTGCTGGTGTTGCTGAATTTGAAGAAGAACCAGGAGAAAGTTCATTAGAACTAGATGTAGAACCGCAATATGTTTTAGAGCCTGAAAGTGTTAAACCTATGGTAAATACTACAACTTCACCATTGGAACAATTTCAACATGAAATTAATACTTTAACAAATCCAAAAGATGATCTGATGAATTGGATACGTCTATTTCTTCAAACACAACAAGAAATAGATGATGATAATAATAAATATATACAAAAACTAAATATAGACAAAGATAATAGTATTATATCAGAAGAAGAATATAATCAAAAAATTAAAGAATATACTGACAAATTAATGAATGACAAAGGTGCAGTTGGACCTTATGTAGAAAATAATGATGGTATTAAATGGGGAACTATTGCTGGTGTTTTTGAAGAAGAAGAAGAAGAAAATTTACAAACACCAGAAGAAAAAGTATTAGAATCATTTAAAGAAGAACCAGAAGAATCAGAAGAACCAGAATATGATTTAGAAATAATTGAACCTGAAGAATCTTTAAAAGAAGAATTGGGAATATCAGAACTAACTCTTATAACTCCTTATGATTCGATTGATGAATGGAATTCTAAATATAACAAAATTCAAGAGACAGTAAAATCAGGTAAAGATGCTAAAATAATGAGTATTATTGAAGAATATTCTTTAGGTAAAAAGACAGAACAACAATATAAAGAAGATATTAAAGCGCGTTTAAATGAATTAATGCATGATGAAAACGCTGTTGGTCCATTTGAAACTGATGAAGATAATAATGAATGGATAACTGTTGCTAATAAAGTTAAAAATGAAATTCAAAATCCTGAATCTGAATTAAAAAAAGAATTACAAAAAGACATACCAGAATCTACAAGTGGTAAAAAAATTACACCATTAACAGATCTTCTTCATTGGATGCATATTAAAGAAGAAGCTGAAGAAGCATTTACTGATCCAAAAGATAGATTAATGACAAGTATTCATAGTTCTTACGCTGCTTTGGTAGAAAAGCCAGAGGAAGCAGATAGACAAAGAGGATTAAAGATTAGGGATGATATAATAAATTCTTTAATGAATAAAAAGAATGCTGTTGGTGCTTATGAGGAATATGAACCTGGTAAAATATGGTTAATAGTAGCGCAGGAATTACAAGCCAAACTAAAAGGTTCAAAAACTCATGTATATGGCTGGAAAGAGTATATGGAAAAATATGATGTTCAGCTAACTGATAATCAAATAGAAAATATAGAAAAAACAGTAATGAACAAGATCGAAGATATTAATGCTGCATTTTCTGAATATAAACCAGCATATACAAAAATGCATATTAAAGAATCAATTGAAAGAAATTATAGAGAAAATCTAAGACACTATACTATAAATACTGAATTAAAAAAATTAAATATGCCACCAATGTTTAAGATAGCTGAAAGACCAGATGAAATGGGTGTTTTTAGAAAACTTGAACAATTAATTAGTAAAAAGATAAAAACAAGAGGTGGACCAGTAGGATCTAGTTTTGGTAAACTTAAGAGTGCATTTGATTTAGATAATGAAGGTAAACCAATTTTACCAGAATATTTAAAAGCATATAATGAAATTAGAGATGATGCAAAACTTGCATTTGCATTAAAGAACAATAAAACTATAGATATTTTTGATCCTCAAACAAAAAAGAGAAATACAGTAAAGGTTGAAAATAAAGAACAATTAAGATATTTAAAACTTACAGAACCTGAAAACAAAGAAGTAAAAGAAACTATAGATGCAAAAATGGAAGCTGCTGGATTTGTTCCACCTCGTGCAAAAATCTTTAATTCTCAAAGTACAAGTCAAATTCTTTTCCAAAATCATAATTGGGATGAAGAAATAAAAATTGCAGATTTTGGTAAATCAAAAACATTATTTAATAATACAAAAGATTATTTAGATAAAATTGATCAGTTCAAACAAGAATTAGAGTCAATTCTTATGGTACAAGTTAGAAAAATCAATGCTTTAACAGAAATTGAAAATGAAGAATTAACGAAGAATGGACAAAAACCAAAACCATTACCGATTGATATTCCAAAATTCCAGTCTATAAAAAGCTTAGAAGGAAAGTTTAAAGCTTATTATCATATGATGGGTAAAGATTATACTTATGATGATATTTCAAAAATGGTTCTTAGACGTATAGATAAATTTATAGAAGATTACAATTCTAAAGAAGGTAGACAAGAATCTGATAAACTGTATTCATTAACAAAACCAGCTGTAGCAGGAAAATCATTTGGTGATTTGATTCTTCAAGATCGTAAAGCTAAACGTGAACAAATGGATAGATGGAAAAAACAAAATGCACAAAAGGGTAATGAAACATTAGATCCACAAGCATTTGGAAGACCAGAAAAATTACAAGGAGAAAGACTAAAAGTAACTTCTCCAGATATACCACCAGATATGAAAACTCCATATGATGATTTATATGGTTGGGAAAATGCATTAAAAGATGCTGGTAAAATTGCATTATCAATTATGGCAAAAGAAGAAAGTAACAAACTAGGAATTGAAGTAACATCTGATGATATTATGAGTAGATTAAACCATAGAGATGGAGATATTAAGAAAGCAACTAGAAAAGAACTTTTTTCATTAATTAATATTGAAATGGAAAAAAACAAGTGGGTTCCGGCATATAGTAGTAAATATAATGCTGCAAGAAATTTCTGGTTTAATGAATTACATGAAATTAAAAAAGAAAAAAGTAGATAAAAGGAAATATGGCGGACTTTTCAAAAATAGTTGATCATCCAGAAAATAGGGAAATTATCTCTAAATTAATTAAAGGAGAGGACCCCAAATTTGTATCTAAATATTTAAAAGATAAATATACAAAACCTGATGAAGCTCATCTAAGAATTCCTGCAACAACTTTACAAGAATTCTTAGATAGCTATGCAGATCATCATGGTTATGTAAAAAAAATAATTCAAAGAAATAATGATACAAAACTTGATAAAAAAATTGCCGATTCTTTATTAGATAATAATCCTTGGAAAGAACGTATAATTAAAGGAATAGATAAAGAAGTTAAGTATATAGATAAACTTGATAATGTTCTTACAATTTTAGAAACTCGTGCTGAACAAATTTTTGATATGATACAGTCTGATCCTGAAAATACTAGAACAGATTATGTATTTACTAAATATCTAGAATTATTAATGATTGCTATAGAAAAAGCAGATAAGATTCGAAATGACAAACCAGATATCAGAATTGAACATACTTATACAATTCAAATGGTAGAACAACAATCTTTAGCAATTCAAGAAGCTATTAGAAAAGTATTAGATAGATTAGGCCCAGATAAAGCTTCTTTGTTCATGGATATGTTAAATGAAGAATTAAGTAAAATAAATCCAAAAAATATTGAAGGAGTTATAGTTTCAACACCAAAACAAATAGAAGCAGAAATAAAAGAAATTAACAATTTAGATAATAAAATTAGTGAATTTGATCAAAAATTCTTAGAGGATGGTAATGATAATGTTGAATAAACATTTTAAAAAACAATTAGAATCTTCTAATAATAAATTTCTTCCAAATTCATTATTAGAACAAATTGTATCTGAATTTTTGATAATGTCATATTTAAATATTGATAATGATGAAGATCAAAATAAATTCTTTTTGATTAGAAAACATGTTCCAGAAATTATATTTATGATATTTAATCAAACATTAAATGATAAAATGTCTCAATTAATATCAGTTGAGGTTTTTAAAAATAGAAAAAAATATCCAGTTGGAACTCTTTTAGAATTGATAGAAGCTATTGATTTTGCATTAAAGAAGATGATGCCACAAAATGTTATACCAAAAATTGCTTATCCAAAACCTAATGGTATAGATTGTCGTCCTAAATATGATATTACAAGATGGGTTGATATTACTCGCAAAATATATGACTTTATAAATAAAGGATATACAAAAGAACAAGCACATGATTTTACAATTAATAAGTGGGACCCTATGGAAAAAAGAGATTATAAACAATGGCTAAGTTTTTATCAAGAACGTGTTCCGGAAAAATATCCTAAATTAGCTCAAGATAATTCTATTATAAATATACCAAATATACCAACTTTAACACGTCAATATCATCACAATCCAAATATTTTAGATTCTTTAGATAGAAATATGGTTCAAGATAGAAAATTATTAAACTTACCTAGAACAGATATTGATGAGGTTCGTGATACAATAGAAAAACAACGTAATAAATTAATTGGTAGATTAAATGCTGCAGAAAAATTATTATCCAGTATGAATGGTCAATTATTTGCTGGAGATGATCAAGAATTAATGATTAAATTATTACAAGATCTTAAAAGAAAAATTATGACATCAAATAAAAGAAGTGCAAAATCTTCTTTATTTGAAGATCATATTTATAAAACTGCAAATTTATTAAATAAAAATGGTAAAAATAAAGCAGCTGGATTCTTTTATAAGTTAGCTCAACTTCCTGATTTAAGTTCTCTTATGGGTGGTATTTCTGGTGATACTGAAGAAACACCAGTATCAACTGTTGAAAATCAAACACCAATTGAAGGTAATAAAAATCAAACACACGATTTATTAAAGGAATTTTTTGACAATCTTAAACTTGGAATATCTTCAGATAAAGATGACACTATAGAAGAACGTCACGAAGCTGAGAAAAAAAGCAAACTTGTACAATCAATTCCAGCTACTCAACCAATTTCACCAGTTCAAACCGCTCCAGTTGTTTCATCGGTTCAAACCGCTCCACCGATTCAAACTGTTCCACCAGTTCAAATAAATCCATCATCTTCAGGAACTGTTGCTAGTGTTAATGATGTTATAAAAATAGGATCTGGTTATTGGCATCCAGTTGAATTAGAAGTATTTGCTCAAGAAATACCTGCACTTAAATCTAAAACTGTTTTACCAGAAGTAAATTTACCAGTTATAAATCAAGTTGAAGCTGATTCAGAAGAAGAAGATAAAACTGATGATATAATTGAAGCAGCATTAAAAGGTGTTACAGTTGATGATGTTATTAGTAGATTAGAAATGTTAGTTTCTATTTATAATCAACGTGAAATTTCTAGACAATTAGCTATTTTAGATATTATGATGGATAAAATTGGAATTGCATCATTCTTTCCATCATTAGGAGAAGCAATGTCTAAAGCATTAGAAGCTAACCAATATATTGGTAATCGTTTAGCAGAAATTATGGCTAAAGTTAAAGGTTCTGTTAATATGCCCGGAGCATCACAATGGATTGAAGTTCAACAACAAAACAATCCAGAAACAGCAAATATTAGAGGAAAATTAGAACAACAACAAATGAAAGAAGATAGAGCAAAAGAATTAAGACATCAAAAGGATATAGCCAAATTAGAAGGTAAACCAGCAAATGAAGCTCTACCTATTGGTACTTCAGTTGATTTAAATCGTCCTGTAAAAGTGGAAAAAGCACCACCAATACAAGTGAGATAATATATGGAATTTAGAGATTTATTATTAGAATTAAAACGTTTAGCAAATGATAATGGTTTATCCGAACCGTTTATTGTTGGAGGATTGCCACGCGATAAAATATTAAATAAATCTTCGGAAATTAATGATGTAGATTTAACTACTGGCGATGAATCAATTCATAAACTAGCAGAAGTTGTAGCTAATACTTTTCAAGTTACTCCTATACAATTTCCTGATGGACACTACCAAATGCATTTAAATGGTATAAAATTTGATTTTTCTTCTAATTATAAATCTCCTAGTGCTGCTTATTTTCTAGAAAAAGCTGGTTTAAATAAACCAACAAAAATGCAATTAGAATTATTTAGTCGTGATTTTACTTGTAATATATTACTTTTTCCTATGGACTTAAGAAAAATAATTGATCCAACTGGATTGGCTTTAGATGATCTTAAAACAAAAATAATTAAAACCCCATTACCTCCACGTATTACTCTTAGCAATGATCCTAATAGAGTTGCTAGAGTTATTTATTTATCAGCCAAATTAGGATTTAAAGTAGAAGATGATATTATAAAATGGATATTAAATAATCATAATAAAATTTATAAAGAAGCTAATGAAGGTTTAAGTAGAAAGAAATTAGCAGCTGCTACAAGAGCTAATCCAGAAAGAACTATTAAATTAATGACTCAAATGAAACTTTGGAAAATCCTTTCACTTCCTAAAATTTTAATGGAACAAGCAATTTCTAAAGGAACATTATGAAAATTAAAATAGCAGAAATTAGAAAAAATGATACTAATCCATGTCCTTTTGGATTACCTATACCTTTTGGTTGTAAATGTTCTGGTAATTGTATAAAAAATATGTCACCATTAAATGCTATGGGTAAAGATGTTTCTGACTATGAATCAAAAATGATTGGAGAAGCTAATACAAAATTATTAGCTTGGAATTTATTAAGAAGTACAATTGAACCAATAAAATGCATATATGCTGGAAATTTATTAAATACTCATGATGCAGTTGAATGTAATTTTAATGATAGTGCTCCTGGACAAGATGCTACAGATGCATTAATGACAGCGCCATTTTATACTAAAATATTTAACAGTTCAATACAAGGGTTATATACATTTCCAGTTGGTTTGTATTCAGATTATAATGTTTCACGTAATTTATGGTTTGGATCAATGAGTTTTCAAGGATCTGAAAGACCAGATTTAATTAAAATGGCAGTTGAAGAATTAGCACAAATATATAAATACACTAATAGTTAGGAATAACTATATAGCAACATTGAGGCTTTACAATGGTAGAAAAGTACGCACAAGCAGCAGATAACACAGATGTTAATAGTTTAGATATGATGGATCTTTTAATACCTTTAAGTAATTTACCTTCATTAGATGTGGAGGAAGATATTGAAGTATCAGAAGATGAACCAAATGAAATAATTTTTACTATGGATAAAATACCTGGAGCACCTGATGCTGAAGATATTATTGTTGAAAATGAAGACGATAATGTAGAAGTAGAAGAAGATCCTGAAAATAGTAATATGTGGAAATGGGAACATCCTACATTCTTGAATTGGGTAAAAAAGATGTTTGATGGAGTTCCTAAACATTCTGGTTATGATACGACTGGATTGGAAAAATGTATCGCATATTTTGAAGCAATTGATCGTGAACTTACCAAAGCTATGCGTACAGATTTTAAAAATGAAATTGATTCTGCCAAAGCTGAGCGTGCTCGTGAACAAATTGAAGAAGGCCTTGAACGTCTTGTTGAACGTCTTAACCAAGTTAAGAAAAAAAAATATAAGAGACACACTAAAAAAAGCTGGGCTGAAAATGTAGGAATTTTAAAAGAAGCTGGAAAAGCTCCAAATATTACTGGTATAACTGTTACAGTACCATTACTAATATCAAGAATTGCTCGTGTATGTATTAATGGAATGGTATCTGCCGGACATGATATGGAAGATATGTTTCATAAACAAGTTGAAGAATATAAACTTGATAAAAGAGAACAAGCTGAGGTGGTTCAACTATTAGAAGATATGGGATATCCAATTATTACAGATCGTGGATATGCTCCTGGAACTCATGTTGATAAAGGTAAAAACGATAATTTTGATTGGGCTGCACAATATCCAAGGTAATATATAATGAATGATTTTTCAAAATATCCTATTTGTGGTTCTGATTTTATAACAGAAGAATATAAAAATAAGCTTAGAGCTGGTCTTGCACAATTAGAAGATTTTAAAGATTATCTTGAAAGTATTTATATAGAAAAACCATTAAAGGAACCATTAGAAGAAAAAAATAATGATTATGAAGAAGAAGAAGAAGAAGAAGAAGAAGAAGATGAAGAAGACGAATGGATGCAACGAATATTAGGTATTACTGAGGTTTTTTTAGATTCTTATGTAGAACCTAGAAATGAAATAAGATTAAATGGATTTATTGAACTTTGGGAAAAAGATAGTAGATTTTTAAATGGTCTTTATGAAAACATAATTGAAGGACTAAAAATTCGAAAAGCTGAATTGGAAAATGAAAAAACTTATGAAGACATTCCAATGGAAGAAGAAATAGAAGAAGAACAAAATAACAATATGTATTCTGGTCCAGAAACATTAAAAAGTATAGATATTACAAGCACTTTATTATTTTCACAAATATTTGTAAAAACAGCTAAAAAATTAATAAAAGAAAGTAAAATTACAAACGTATTAATATATTCACATAGATTTGATAAACTTGCTCGAGGGTAATTATGAGATATGATAGTTCATTTCAAAGAACTGATGAGGTTGTTGTAGAACGTACAAGTTGTCCAGATTGGTTAGAAAATTTTGCTGAAAAACTTTCTGTTCAAGAAAATACTAATTTTACAAAAACTGCTAGTAAAAATGCTGTAGAAGTATCTAGAGATCGAAATATTAATGGTCCATCTATATATGAAATGATGAGTTCAATAATTAATAAACAAAAACCAAAATTTAGTTCTGTTGAAGAAGCTGTTCAAGAATATCAAAAAAGAACAGGTTTATCTGATTATTTAAAAAGAACTTCTAGTAATAATATACAAGATTTAGCTAAAAATATTGTTGAAGCTTCTGTTGATTGTAATGAATCAGATGAAAAAAAAAATAATTATGAAATAAATTTAAATGAGTTAAATGATGAAATTCCTTCAATTGTTAAAGAACATCCAGAAATTAAAAATTATATAAATAATACAATTGATACAAATCATGGAATTCAAATCCCAGCATTATTACATTCAATAGTAGAATTATTTGGTAAAGAAGGAATTTCACAACAAATATTTTCAGATCAAGAATTTTTAAAATGGATTAATAAAATTATGATAAGTAAGAATATTGTTAATAAAGAACATACTCCTTCACATATTGGTCGTGATGTTGGTACTAAAATAGATTATTCTGGTGATACAGACTCTAATAAAAATCCATTTACATTATTAGAAACTACAAATAGATTTAGTTAACATATATATTTCTTATGTGTATATATTGGTATATATTAATATAAGAGGTATTTAATGAAAGTTGTCGATGAATCTGTGAGCTTATTTAATAAGTTTAGAGATAATATATTAAGTGTCGATCCTGTATATTTTTGTGAAAAATATTTAACTGTTGACGGAAAAGCTCTAAGTTTAAAAGGAAGTGGTTACAAACCATTTGCAGATATATATCGTTATATTGCATTAAAATCATTAGAACCAGATGCAAAACCAATAGTTTTGGTAAAAGGAAGACAAGTAGGTGCAACTACAATGGCTGCAGCTATTGAATGTTATTTTTCTGGATGTGGATTATTTGGTGTTAATGATCGTCCTCCAATGCGTATGATGCATATTTTTCCTACATTATCATTAGCAGCAGCATATACAAAAGATAAATTAGATTCTATTATTGGACAATCAAAATTTGTCCCTGGAACTATGAAACCTAATGGTCTTCCAAAATCATTTATGGAAAATAAATTAGATACTAGTAGTCCAGCTAATAATAATATGCATTTTAAACAATTTATTAATGGTAATAGAGTATGGGTTGAATCAACAGGATTAGATGGAGATAGGGTAAGAGGTCGCACAGTAGATTGTTGTTTTATGGATGAATGTCAAGATATGAACGATATAGCAATTGGAGCTGTAACTAAGACATTAGCACAAAGTCAATATGGACCGCGAGGTTCTGGTATTCAAATATATTTTGGAACACCTAAAACAAAAGGTGGTACATACTGGAATATGTGGCAAAAATCTTCACAAAATTATTATCATTTAATGTGTGAAAAATGTGTAAAATATTTTCCATTATACAGACCAGATATTAAATGGGAAGATATTTGGATTTATGGATTAACTGTAAAGTGTCCAGAATGTGGATGTGAACAAGATAAATTAGAAGCTCAAGAACGTGGAAAATGGATTCCTCTAAATAATGAAGATGAAAGTGATTTAATTGGATATCATATTAATCAATTATATATTCCTGGTTTTACCAGAGAAACAATAGAAAAAGCAAAACCAGAACGAAGTCCAATTAATACTGAGCGAGTTTATATGAATGAAGTTCTTGGTGAATTTTATGATGGTGAAGGTGGAACAATTTCAATACAAGAGATTAGAGATAAATGTATTGAAAAAGATAGGAAGATGTCTGGTTCTATTTATATAGATGAAGGTAAAAGAAGTTATGCTGGTTTTGACTGGGGACAAAAAAGTGCTTTGGCCCAAATGATTGGTAGGGGTAAAGGAAGATCTTACAGTTGTGCTGTAATAATTACCGTTGAAGGAAATATATTTAATGTAGAATTTGCAACACGTTTAACTCATATTGATTTAGATTCTAAGATGGATACTGTTGAAGAAATGTTTAGAAGATATAATATGCAATTAGCAATTGGAGATATTGGTGATGCATATGATTTAACACACAAATTGCAAAGATTATATGATGAAAGATTTTTAGCTTCTAGAGCTTCGCATAAAGTAAATGGACATATAAAATATTCAAATGATGAATGGCCTAAAACAATTGTATTTGAAAAAGATTATTATATTTCTGAATTATTAGGATTATTAAAAGAAGGTAGAATTAAATTTCCTGGTGGAAGTTATGATAAGATTGAATGGTTAATTGAGCATTGTGCTAGTATGGAAATAAAAGTTACAAAAGACAAATCTGGAGAACCATTAAAAAAATATGTTAAAGGTTCAACTCCTAACGATGGTTTAATGGCTTTATTAAACGCATATCTTGCGTGGAAATTCGATGTAACACAAGGGTTTAAAATAAAAGATCCTAAAGATATGAAATATGACATAGCAACAAGTAATAAACAAATTCAAGCTATTATTGGTTATGTTCCTGGAATGCTTAATTCTCATTGATATAATTTATGTAGTGAAAATAATTTATGTAGTGTATAAAATTAAAACATATTACCATATACTGTTATATATGGTAATAAGGAAGAAATATGATTGATATTAATAATGGTAAAACTCGTGCTGAACAATTGATTACAGAAAATAAAGCAAAAACTTCTCGTTCAGAAGGGTTAATTAGAAAAAAGCTTGCATCTCCTATTCCTGAAATTAGTAATAGGATGGCTAAAAGTGTAAGCGATGAACGTAGAGAAATTATGGAAATGCAATTAGAATCTGGAGAATTTAGAGAACAAGGATCTGGATTTTCTAGCAGACATAATACAGAAGATCAACCAATTAAAATGATACAAACACAAGCTGGTATTGTTGCTCATAGTGGAAAAAATATATATAAAGTTGGTACTGAAAGTAGTGTAACAAGTTCTGGTGGTGGATGGAGAGGTTCAAATGATACTGTTAGACAAGTTCCAGAAGTATATTCTCCTTTATGGCTTAATTCTAACTTAAATCTTCCACGTGATAGAACAACTATTAATGCTTGGAGTAGATCGTTTTTTGCACTAAATCCTATTGTTCATAATGCCATTACATTACACTCTACATATCCAATTGCAAAATTAAATATTAAAGCTAAAGATCCTAAAGTTGAAAAATTCTTCTCAGAAATGATAGAAGAACTTGATCTTATGAATATGTGTGTTATGGCAGCACAAGAATTTTGGACATTAGGTGAGGCTTTTATATTTGCTGAACTTGATGAATATAAAGGTAAATGGAGTAGATTATCTATTCTTAATCCAGATTATGTAAATGTACAAAGAAGTGTTATTGCTGCAGAACCTATTATTAGCTTGCGACCAGATGAAAATTTAAGACGTGTAGTTTTTGGTAATCAACCATCTGACATTCAACAAAAACAACAGTTAAATCCTTCTATAATTGAACATGTAAGAAGAAATGAAAACATTCCTATAAACAATTTCTATGTACATCATATGGCACGTAGAATTTCTCCATATGAAATTAGAGGAACTGGACTTATAGTTTCTTGTTTTAGATCTTTAATGTTAATGGATAAATTAAAAGAAAGTAAATTTGCTCAAGCTGATAATTTCGTAAATCCATTAACTTTAGTTAAAATTGGAAATCAAGATTTTAGACCAACCCCAGTAGACCTTGAAAACTGGAGAAATGTTTTTGAATGTTATGATGATGAAACAGAAGTTCTTACAAATAAAGGTTTTAAATTATTTAAGGATGTAATTGATTATTCTGAAGAAAATAATATTATAACTTCAAAACCAAAACAAGATATTACTGTTGCATGTTTAAATCAAGAAACTGAAAAACTTGAATATCATAAGCCTAGTAAATCCTATGTAAATAATTATAGTGGAGAAATGTATCATTTTCATAATAAGAAAATTGATATTAAAGTTACTCCAGATCATGATATGTGGGTAACTGAAAAAATTCACGAATATAATTCAAAAAGATTTAGTTTTGGAGATTTTAAGAAAAAGAAAGCAAAGGACTTAAATCTAAAATATTATAAGAAAAATTTTATTATTACTTTACCAAATCCTTATTGTGAAAAAACATACTTTGAAAAAATTGAACTTAATAATTGTAATATTGAACAATACAATGGAAAGATTTGGTGTTTTACTGTTCCAACTGGACTTTTTGTTACCAGAAGAAATGGGAAAATAACAATTCAAGGAAACTCCGCAGCATTTGATAAAAATTTCAAAATTTTTACACATGATGCAGTAACTGTTGAGCCTATTGGATTTGGTGGAGCTATTTATAATACTTCAGAAGATATCACACAAGCTATAAAAGAAACTTATATTGGTCTAATGGTACCATCTGTTATCATGGATGGAAGTGATACGACATATGCTACAGGATCAGTTGCACTAGATGTTCTAAGACAAAGGTATATGCAATTCCGTCAAATGATGTCAACATGGTTAAAGAGAAAGATCTTTGCACCAATATCTCAAATAAATGATTTTTACGATTATGTTGATGGAGAAAAAACTTTACAAGTTCCAGAAGTTGATTGGAATCATATGAGTTTATTTGATATGGATAGTTATATTAATAATCTTGTTAATCTATCTCAAGGAGAAGGTGCTCAGAAGAGAGTTTCATTACAAACGTTGTATCGTAGTCTTGGTCTTGAATATGAAGAAGAACAACGTAAGATAAAGTACGAAGACATACAAGATGCTATAAGAATTAGAGAGACAGCTGCTATGTCTAGATATTCTATTCATGAATTAAAAACTCTTAGAATTGGTGATGAAATTGAAGAACCTATTGATGAGCCGGTACCTGGAGAAAGTCCTTATCAACCAATTGGTGGTTCTATTCCAACTACTCCTGGAGCCGGTGCTGGTATAGGACCAGTACCAGGAGCACCTATGCCATCTCCAATAGGTATGGGAGCCCCATCTGGTGGAGGTAAATCACCCATTCTACCAATGTAATAGTTAATATATTTCAGCGCATATTTTGACTTCTTATATAGAAATGGAGTAGTATTATGCATTTAGAAAAAGAAGCAAAATTTCTTTGGTTTGGTAAAGAACCACCTATATATAATATTCTTTTATCAAAAGAAAAAGAAGTAAAAGAAAAATTAATGGAAAATTATCCAGAATTAAGAGATTATTTACATGAAGCTAGAATGGCTTTTAAGAATGTAGAATATCCAAGAGTTTTACATTATGCAAATGCAATGAGAAAAATTGTTAATAATTCTTTTGATTTTAGTGGCCTTGATGTATCTATACAACAAGCTTTGAAAGAATTTCATGGCAGTTCTGCCAGATTAAACAAAGAACAGCTTGAAGAATTACAAAAAGAACTTGGTGAATTAGAACAAAAACAAATACAAACCAATAAAGAATCTAATTTGCATTATGAACTCATTTCTAATGCAACACCTATGCAATGGATAAAAGAACACTTACCAACATCTAAAGAAATTGATAGTAAGTTTTATGAGAAAATATTTAAGAATATGTTAAATAAACAGAAAGAAGGAGCTAGAACAGCATTAAAAATTGCAGAAACTATATTTGAATCTGTTAAAGAAATATTTAAGAAGTTAAAAACTAATAGAAATAATTTTGATAAATATGTAAATACTATAAATTCTTATAAAAACAATCTAAATTTATATAAAACAACATTAGCTACAATTTATAATAAACCAGAATTTAGAGCAGCTTTAGATCCTAATATTATTAGTGAAACTCCTGAAATTAAAAATCAAATAAAAAGTGAAATAATAGAAGTTCAAAAACCTGATGAAACTAAAGAAGAAATAAAAAATATAGAATATCAACATCCATTTACAACTCCAACAATGCAAGAAACATTACCAGAAATAGATTTAGGTGATGAACCTCCAGATCCAGCTAAACAACAACAATTACAATTATCAGAATTTGATTGGGCTAATATGAATCCAATTAATACTACAGATATTGATAAATCAGCGACTTCTGTAGTACAGCTTATTAAACGTGCTGATATCGCAGCAGCTAATGGAAATTATGGAATTGCAGTTGCTCTTTTAACTAAAGCATCAGAAATTTGTGATAATAATAATGATGAATATAATGCTATATCTTTACTAAACATTGCATCTGAAATGTTAAAAAAATAATTTAGGATGGTATTATAATGTTATCAGAAAAGAAAATCCAAAAATTAAAAGCTAAATTCTATCCTAAATTGCAGGAAATGGGTCTTTCTCATAAATGGAAAGAAGCCATTCAATT
>Ga0172381_10000450_pt1 | contig 49667 bp, 40 predicted proteins | sample Leawel6488metaG_FD_119754 | JGI IMG/M metagenome (GOLD analysis project Ga0172381, IMG submission 119754) | Leachate microbial communities from a municipal landfill in Southern Ontario, Canada - Leachate well 64-88 metaG | ecosystem: Engineered > Solid waste > Landfill > Unclassified | place... | reverse complement strand
TTTTAGCCTTAAGTTGATAAAGAATATTCCATCCAATGCAGGGGTAGCAAAGCCTGGTCAAATGCGTAGGACTCAGAATCCTATCCTTTAGGGGTTCGAGGGTTCAAATCCCTCCCCCTGCATCCTTCAGACTATAACTTTCACCCAGAGTCTTGGCCTTAAAGAAAACGGGACGCACATATGGCTACATTTTCATAAACAAAGCTAATTGTAGCCATATGACTACCCTACAAAAGTAATAAAAAGTAAGGCCAGCTTACTTTTAACGTGATTTAACCATGGCAAGCAACGCCGACGTAGTAGTAATGTCGTCCAAGGGGCAAGTGGTAGTGCCCAAGGGCGTCCGGAATGCTGTTGATGCCGACATCGGCACCCGGTTCGTAGTATTTGGCAGCGGCAGCACGATAATCCTCAGAAAAATCGAGCTTCCGAACTTCTCCCAAAAAGAGCTTGAAAAAATGGTGGCGCAAAGCGAACGCAAACTCATACAAGCGGGTTTCACCACTGAACAAAGCCGCCGCAGCCTAGTTGAAGAGGCAATAGCGCAAACGCGCAAAAGGTGAGCCCTGTTGCCTGCAAAAATCGTTTGCGACACCAACACGCTTGTTTCCGGCTTCCTTTGGAAAGGCAAGGAATATCTCCTGCTCTCAGGGGTACTCGAAAGAAAAGCAGTCCTGTTCACCTCTCCGGCACTACTATCTGAATTTGCAAGGGTGCTGGAATACCCGAAACTTCGGCCACTCATTCCAAACCCGGCCGAACTGACAGGAAAACTGGAATCAACAGCAGTCTTCGTCGAGCCTAAGGAAGCTGTTGAAATCATAAAAGAAGACCCTGATGACAACAAAGTGCTTGAATGCGCCCTCGCAGCAGGCGCGGACTTCATCGTGTCAGGCGACAATCATCTCCTAAAACTGAGAGCATTCAAAGGCATCCCGATAATAACGACCAAGGCAGCCTTGGAGATGCTGGGCAGCAGACCCTAGCAGCATACTTGAGCCTCTCCCCTGCACCCAGACCTAGTCTAGAGGCAGGCCTTGTCTCCGGAGGCTTGTTTTCATGGCTGGAGACACGATTTCCCAGAATATAAGCCCTGCACCGCTTAGGCAAATGTACGAAGACGCTTTAGGTGGTATATAAACAAAATCGTCTTAAATACTCCCGCTTGGTTCACTGTTTATTGCTTCCATCGAGAGGAAAAGGGGCCAAAAACAGCATGCGGAAAACATTATTCTCTTTGTTGGTCATAGCGGTCTTATTTTGCGGTTGCACCCAAGCGCCTTCGGCGCCCAGCCCTACAGCTTCAGCGGGTTTGATTGCATCCCCTTCACCGAGTTTGGTTGCATCCCCCAGCCCCTTGCCGTCCCCGAGTCCAAGCCTCTCTCCCAGCCCGTCCACAACGCCGCCGGACGTGGAGGCGAGCGCCACATCCACTCCCAACGATTCGTGCACCAGCCAACCTACCGACACGGGGCACATGGGTGTTTTCGATTCCCACGTCCACATGCCATCCACAGTCAGCGCATCCCTGATGATTTCCAAGATGGATGAAGCGGGCGTGAGCGTATCGAACCTGTATGCAGATTCTCAACATGCGCTCGAAGCCATGTCCCGATACCCTGGCAGGTTCATAACATTCGCAGATACCCCCGACTCGCCGCAACCCTCTGCTTGGCTTACGCAAGGCCAGGCATTCGTCACGTCTGCCGAGGGGCAGCTGCGCACGGGAAAATATTACGGCATAGGCGAAGCTAACCTGAGGCTCAGCGACAAGAACGGAAACGTCTCAACCCCGGACATCAACGTTCAGGCAGACACGCCAATCTGGCTCCAGCTGGTGGACCTGTCCGCCCGATATCACGTCCCCATCTCGTTTCACTTCGTACCCGAAGACGCCACTGCGAACGCGGCCTTCGAAATGATGCTGAACCACAACAAGGACGCGACTTTAATCTGGTGCCATCTCGGATTCAACAGCATGACGCTCAACAGCACCGCGCTCAACGATTACCTCTTGCGGTATCCAAAGCTGTATTTCGACACCGCAGGGATTCAGAACATGCAAAGCCCCCCGCCGCAATTCAACTCCAATTGGGCGCTGCTCGCAAACCAGTCCGATAACGGCAAATTGAACGGGGAATGGAAGCGGTTCTTTGAAACGTGGAACTCCCGCTTCTTATTTGGCACGGATGCGGGAGGAGGCGGAAATGGCCTGGAGAGATGGCTTAACTATGCGGGCAATACAAGCGACGGCGCCCCCTCTGACGCCGTCGGACACTGGAAATCCCTCTTTTCCAGCTTGGAGCATAACGCTGCCCGCAACATCCTAAGCGGCAATGCCAGGGCGCTCTTCTTGAAGGAACGGAGGCAACCCTACAATTACCTGGTTTCGTCAGGTGGCAAGTGTTATCCTGTTTCCGTAAGTTCCAATTCGTCCATCTCCGGGCTCGCGTTTGACCAGGGCACGAGAACATTCACTTTCACTGCCGCTGACTCCATCGGGACGGCCGGTTCTGCAACCATAACGATTCCGGCAACCATACTCAACGGAAGCTTCACGGCCCGGGTGGATGGCCGGAGCATTCAAATCAAGGACACGTCCAACGCCACCCACACAATCATAAGCTTGGAATATGCCGGCGGCATAAGATTGATTACTCTCGGCGGCTAGCGGCGGCTGTGTGCCCCGGTCTGGCAAGCGCCACGCCGAAACGCCGCTGGCTCCGGTGCATCGAATTGTGCCTCTGGAAGTTCGCTCCTAGATGTCAACAGGGGGCACTCCCCCTAGCGCTTTTCTTAACGCGCGCACCGGAACCCACCGCTGCCAAACGTTTCCGACGGCGCACTACCCAGACTCAACGCCCATGCTCCTGCATTCGCTCCATTATTCCAACGGCCGCCACGCAGGAACGCGTGAGTCGAATGGTCACCAACCCCACAATTCTCATTACCAAAGTCGGAACCATAAGCGCAATTGTAATCGACATAAACCTGTCCGACCCCGTAATTCGAATTCCAAGCCGCATTCGGCAGACGAGTCCAATTCACACCCATGAAGTTCGTAATTGAAGAATACTGAGTCCACGCTAAAGCACAGGGAACTGGCATCGTCCCATCACTGCAGGCGTTACTTGTGATTGCGCCATTAGTCCACTCCCACACGTTACCGGACAAGTCCCAGACCACATCCCCAGTTGAGAGGTAGAACGTGCGCCTTGTTTCAAGCCCCCGACCGCTAGGATTAGCAATAACGAACGGACAAGTAGCAGTAGCGGAAACGCTCGCGTTGGAAGTACCATTCCACCAACCTGCAGAATCATCCGACGACGCGTTGAAAGCCGCATTGCAAGGAGCGCCATCGCATTCCATATGACCACCGAACAAGCACGTGCTCCCGGAAGAAGCGCCGGCATTCGCAGTAAACCAGTTGGCAGGGACGTTCGCCACGTTGGAAGCGACAGCGTTCCACTCGCGGTCACGAACCAAGTGATAACCCGAACCGAGGGCAGAACACCTGTTGGCGGCATAAGTCTGGTTGATGTTCACCCAAGGAGTGCCCGACCAGTTCGAAACCGCCGTGACACCTGACTGCTTGGCCTCGTACTTCATCAGGCAGAAATCATTGACCAAAAACGAGGAGTTGCCGGGCACTTTGACCCAATTCACGTCACAAGCCTTCACCCCGCACGAGGTGACAATCGGCTTGTCACCCTTCAAGATTAAGTTGGTGATGCTGGAACCACCAAGAGAATAAGCAAACTGCACATTAGAAAGCGCTATAGTTGTCTTTCCGGCACAATCAACCGCCGGACTCGAACCGGAGATTGCGCCTTGGGCGGCAACGTAAACACCTTCGCCAGCGCCGATCAACAATGCGCAAGTCATGGTCGCCGAGAAATTGTCGTTCGGCCTTGAGCAGTATGCAGGACCGTAGGAATCACCGGAAGAATATGGATAAATCGGAAGGTCAACACCGCCGACATTGACGCCATCCAAGCGAATCGGGGAAGTGCCGGCGTTCTGGACTTGGAGAACGAGGTTAGAATCAACGACCTTGGAAGAAATAACCTTGATGGGCGATAATGAAGACCAATACGCCTGCGACTGCTGCTGTTTGATTGAGGACTGCGATGACGAAAAGGAGGTTGTTGCGCTTGTGACGACGATGGAAACAAGAAGCACCGCGCCAAGAACGACAAGGTATTCAGTCGCGCCCTGACCGCGAAAGCGAGCCCGTAAACGCCCCGATGCCATAAGACAGAACAAGAAGACGGGTTACTTAATACTTGTGCGACAGGCTTGAGCCAGTTCCCGCCGCACTGCATCAAACCCTATAAATCCTTATTGCGTCAGCCGGGGTGCCAGTAACGAATCGAAAAGGTATTCAAAGCGCGGCTGAAAGAATATACCACGGGTAAAACTTACAATCAACCAAGGATGGGATGAAGATGGCAACTGACGCTAAGACCGGCACAAAGGTTCTCAAGGAAGGCTTCGCCAAGATGCAGAAAGGCGGGGTCATAATGGACGTGGTCAACGCCCAGCAGGCGAAAGTCGCCGAGAAGGCCGGCGCTGTCGCGGTGATGGCACTCCACGCAGTTCCTTCGGACATAAGGGCAGCTGGAGGCGTCGCGCGCATGGCCGACCCCCAGAAGGTCGAGGAGATTGTCGCTGCGGTCACTATCCCAGTCATGGCAAAGTGCAGGATTGGACACATTGCGGAAGCGCAAATCCTCCAAGAGATTGGAGTTGACATGATAGACGAGTCCGAAGTCCTCACGCCTGCGGACGAGCAGTTCCACATCGACAAGAAGAAGTTCACGATTCCGTTCGTGTGCGGCTGCCGCAACCTCGGCGAGGCGTTGCGCAGGATTGACGAGGGAGCCGCTATGATACGCACCAAGGGCGAGCCGGGAACCGGCAACGTGGTTGAGGCGGTGAGGCACCTAAGGATGGTAAGCTCGGAGATAGCCGCGCTGAAGACGATGGATTCTAAGGCAATAGCGCAAAAGGCAGCTGAATACCGCGTCCCAATCGGGCTTGTCGAGGAGACCAGGAAGCTTGGAAGGCTTTCGGTGGTTGATTTTGCCGCAGGCGGGGTCGCCACGCCTGCTGATGCAGCATTGATGATGATTCTGGGAGCCGACGGCGTCTTCGTGGGAAGCGGCATATTCAAGTCCGCAGAGCCCGAGAAGTTCGCCCGCGCAATAGTCGAGGCCACGCGCAACTACGACGACCCCAAGGCGCTTTTGAAGGTGTCCAAGGGACTCGGCGAGCCGATGAAGGGCGACGATATCTCAAAGCTTGCGCTGCGGATGCAGGACAGGGGCCAGTAAAAAAAAAATCCGAGCAGTGCAAATGGCCATGAAAGTCGGAATAGTCGGAGTCCAAGGCGCGGTGTCGGAGCACGAGGACGTAGTGCGCAAGCTGGGGCACGAGCCCGTTCGGGTAAACAGGCCCGACCACCTTCAGGGAGTCCGCGCAATCATAATCCCTGGCGGCGAGTCAACTACGATAAGCAGGCTTTTGCAGACTACCGGCCTTTTTGAGCGCATCAAAAAGCTTGGCGAGGACGGGCTGCCAATCTACGGCACGTGCGCGGGACTGATTTTACTTGCAAAAAAAGGCGACGGACAGGTGGAAAAGACGGGTCAGAAACTCTTTGAGCTTATGGACATGGAAATCAACCGCAATGCTTTCGGCAGGCAGAAAGAATCGTTCGAGGAAAAGATTGACATCAAAGGCGTTGCAAAGAACTACCCGTGCGTCTTCATCCGCGCGCCGGCAATAACCAAAGTCTGGGGCAACTGCAAGGCGCTTGCAACACACGGCAAGTTCATAGTTGCCGCGGAGCAGGGCAACTTTTTTGCAACCGCGTTCCACCCCGAGCTTTCGGGCGACAGCCGCGTGCACGAATATTTCCTGTCCAAGGCATAGGAGGATGGGCGGGGGAAACGGGGAACGACTCCAGCAAGGGCATTAAATTTCCCGGCAGCAACAACACTCATCATGGTAGACGTGGTATCCCACGCGCTGTGGGCGTACGCCCTTTTTCACCATCAGCCCGACGCCTATTGGTACGCGGCATTCACGCTCCTGCCCGACCTGCTCTGGGCAATCCCCGCAATCGTCGGCTTCTTCATGTCAGGTATGGGAATCGGCCAGCTGCGGAAGATGCGCTGGAGGCTGCCTCACGAGAGCGACAGCAAAAAGCCGTACTTTGTTTTTGTCAAGACGGCATACCACGCGTCCCACTCGTGGCTGGTAATGGCGGTCTTGTCAGCGATAGTTGCAGCGGTTTTCCCCGCATTCGCCTTGCCTTTTGCTGTCGGGGTCTTCCTTCACCTGGGCCTTGACCTTTTCGTGCACAAGGACAGCTTTGCCGGACAAGTGCCGCTCTACCCGCTCTCGAACTTGAAGGTAGGCGGCTTCGTGCACTGGAGCGACAGGAAGTTCATTGCGGCCAATTATGCACTGCTTATAATCGCCTACGCGCTGATTATGTCCGGGTATCTCTGAAGGCAAAAACGTCTTTTTGGGGGAATGCAAAATGAACGGGAAGAAGTCCGGGAAGATAATCGTGGAAAAGGACGGGCCGTACCTGGTGTCCGGAAGCGTCCCGCTCGACAAGGAGGAGATTGCCTGCGACGAAAACGGCGACCCAGAGGACTACAAGAAGGTCAAGGACTACCCCGGCCAGGAAAAGTACGCGCTCTGCCGCTGCGGCCTCTCAAAGAACAAGCCCTACTGCGATGGCAGCCACGCCAAGTCGGGATTCGACGGCACCGAGACCGCAAGCAGGATTCCCTACAAGGAATGCTCGGACAGCATCGAAGGCCCCCACATCACGCTCATGGACAACCCCGACCTCTGCTTCGGGGCCGGCTTCTGCCACCGCAAGGGCGGCACTTGGAACCTCGCGCAATCCCCCGACAAGAAAGACTCGGAACTCGCGATAACCGAGGCGTGCAACTGCCCGTCTGGCAGGCTCGTTGCGGTTGACAAGAAGACCGGAAAAACAATCGAAAAGACGGAAAAACAGTCGCTCACGCTTTTGGAGGACACCCGGAGGGGCGTCAGCGGCCCCATCTGCGCAAGGGGCGGGATACCCATAGTGTATGCCGACGGCAGGGAATACGAGTGCCGCAACCGCGTTTCGCTGTGCAGGTGCGGGAAGTCCTACAACAAGCCGCTTTGCGACGGGAGCCACGTCAAGGCCAGGTTCAAGGACGAGTAGGGATATGGACAAGCTCCGCATCGCATTCACCGGCCTGTTGCTGCTGCTTTTGCTTACGCTGGGCGTCCCGCTTGAGGCCGTCGCCTTCCTCGGGCTGCTGTTTGCGGCAATAATCCTTCTCAAGGACAGGCTATGGAAAAGAATCGACAGGTTCCTTGACTCGCAGAAAATAGTGCCGAAGGAGCCGAAGTGGCTGCGCGGCATAATCGTGTTCGCAGCGTTCCTGGTCGCATATTACGTGGTCAAGTTCGTGATATTCTATATTTTGGCCGCCGCAGGATTCGACGTGCAGGCCGAGCTAATCAAGTCGATGAACGTGACGCAGTAAGCAGTTTAGGAAAACAAGGACAACCAAGCAAAGTCTAAAAAAAAGAAGTCCCGCTGGCCTGATTTGAACAGGCAACACTCTGATTACCATCTGGAGAGCAGCGCCGGCGTCATGATTCGGCCGGGCTGTTATGCCAAGCTACAGTCAGATGCTCTGCCAGGTTGAGCTACAGCGGGATTCGCCTTAGCTGGCCGCAAACGCGGCCATGTGGACAATTACTGTATAGGCCAAATTAAAATAGCGTTTCGCTGGACGGTTTGCGCCGCCCTCAAGCCTTTAATAAAGGCCATCCTAATTATTTGCGATGATTTTGACTATGGAAACCCCCCTGAATTCGAGCCTAAAGATCCTGTTTTTTGCCGCGCTTTTGCTGCCGCTCTTTTCAAGTGCGGCCGCAGTTGACAACGCGGCGCTGAAATACCTCCTGCCGGACGAGGTTTCGACCGCGACTATCACCAACTTCACGTCGGGCGGCAGCACGTATTACATGGTGTTCCAGAACAACACCGAGTCGTTCGTGCTCAAGCAGGACGGCCAGGACTACAGCATAGTGTCGGACAGGTCCGCGCTCACCAACCCCGCCAAGGACTACCTGGCGTTCAAGTACGGCGCGGTGGTGTCGACCGACAAGGTCGCCGCGATAAAGGCCGAGTACCAGACGCTTTCAAACCTGACGAACAGCTGCACGAAGCCCATGATATCCCTGATGCTCAACCCCTACCAGATGCAGCTGGTCTGGGACAACGGGGACTACACGGGAAACACCTACCGGGCAGTCATGCGCATAACTGGCGTCAACGGGACCAGGGGAATCAACATAACGGGCATATCCAACGTCAGTGAAATAGAGAACAAGTCCAAACTGCACAAGGACCTCATCAGGGGCTACATCGGCGTCGTAGTGGGCGGCATGGTCTACCTAGGCGAGATGACTGCCAACCTCTCGGAGGGCGCCACTACGGCAGACAACACGGCTGTGATGGAGAAGATGCAGGCGTTCATAACTGAATACAAGACTCCGGTCACCCAGTACGTGACCGACCACAACTTCATGAACAAGTTCTACGCGGGGGTGCTGCCCGTGAAGTGCAACCTGAGCGCATCCTCGTTTGCAAACATGGACTCCCTGCTCGTGGCAAAGACCCTCCCGTCCGAGGCGGGGCTTGCGGACAACCTTTCCAAGTCTGCTACCGAACGCGTCTCAAGGCAGGCGGCAAGCGGGGATATAGCAACAATCGTCTCCGAGGAGCAGGTGGAAGTTACCGCGCTTGGGCAGGACGCGGCAGCGGCCAGGCAGACGCTTGCCAAGTACAACATCTCGACGGATGCCCTGGACACGCGGCTTTCCGAAGTCAATGCGGCTCTTGAACGCACCAAGAAGTCGATTACAAAGGCCGAGGCGGATTCGCTTCACGCCGACTTCCAGACCAAGCTTGCGGCCGCAAATGAGCTCGCAGGACTGTTCAAGGATAACTCCACGATAGCGCTGCTTGCGGCAGCGGACTCCGCGCTTTCGCAGTCGCAGGAGGCGATAGGCCTTGCGGCAGCCAAGGTGGGCGCCGACGACACCAACGTAAACAACCTCAACTTTACTTGGGAGACTGCGCGCGTGGAGATGGAAACCGCAAAGACCCAGCTTTCAACTGGAAAGAACGGGTCGGTTGAGGCGATGACCGCCGCAACCACAAAGCTCTCGCAAATAAGGACTACCGCCGATGGCCTTAGCGGGGTCTCGGGCCAGACGGACATACTCATCGTCGGGTTCGTGGTCCTATTAATCATAATCGGCATCGTCGCGTTCTTCTACCTGAAGGGCCAGAAGAAGGAGCCGCCGGTTGCAATTGCACCCGGCCCGGGAACCCCCGGACTGAAGAAGGGGACCTCCGGGATAATCGTCGAGCGCAAGTAAGCGGGTTGACAGGCAATGGACATTGAGACTCGCATCGGCATAATCAAGCGCAAGCCTACCTCGGAAGTGGTAACCGACGACGACCTGAAAAACCTCCTGGAGACCAAGCAGAGGCCGGTGCACTACATCGGCATGGAGATTTCCGGCCTCCTGCACATAGGCTCGGTGTTCATGCTCGGCTACAAGCTGCGCGACTTTTTGGAAGCGGGCTGCACCACCCAGGTGTACCTTGCCGACTGGCACTCCATAATCAACAACAAGTTCGGCGGCGACTGGGAAAAAATCAACCGCGCGTCGAAATACTACGAGGAGATGTTCAAGTTCTTCGCCCCAGGCGTCAAGATAGTGCGCGGGAGCGAGCTTTACCACGACAACGACGAGTACTGGAAGAACGTCATCACGTTCTGCAAGCACGTCACCCTTGCGCGCGACGTGCGGTGCCTGGAGATAATGGGAAGGAGCCAGAAGGAGACCCTTGACGTGGCCAAGTACATCTACCCGCCGATGCAGGCAGTTGACATACGCACAATAGGAGCTGACATTGCACACGCGGGGATGGACCAGCGCAAGATACACATGCTTGCGAGGGAGGTTTACCCGTCAATGGGGTTCGAAAAGCCCGTCGCGGTTCACCACGCGCTCCTTCCCGGCCTCCTAGAGCCTCCGAAAGTGGAGGCCGAGGATGGACAGACCGAGAAGGAGGCAACTGTTGCCGCTGCCAAGATGAGCAAGTCAAAGCCGGACACGTCGATTTTCCTTTCCGATTCCACCGAGACAATCAAGAAGAAAATCTCCAAGGCGTACTGCCCGCCGGAAGCGGAGGGCAACCCCGTGCTTGCGCTTGTAAGGCACATAGTGTTCCGCGAGCAGAATGAGTTCACCATCATCCGGCCTGCCAAGTTCGGCGGCGACGTCTCGTTCCAGTCGTACGAGGAAGTCGAGGCGGCCTACCTTGGAAAGACGCTCCACGCAGCTGACCTCAAGTCTGGGGTTGCCGAGGCGATGGACAAGGCGGTTTCGCCCATACGCTCGCACTTCGAGAAGAGGCCGGAACTCTTGGAAGTCTTCGAGCAGGCGAAGATTACGCGATAATAAGCCTAGAAAATAAAAATAGAAAAGTACTGAAGAAACCTATGTCCCTTCAGCGTACGCGTTCAGGTAGGCAATCTGCTCTTCCGTCAGCTTCTCAATCCCTATGCCCATCGACTCGGCCTTGAGCGTGGCGACTTCCAAATCGATTTCCTTGGGAACGTCGTGCACGCCGGGCTTGAGACCCTTGCCGTGCCTTGAAAGGTATTCGAGCACGAGCGCCTGGTCCGCAAAGCTCAGGTCCATCACCTCGCTCGGGTGGCCCGCGCCAGCGGCGAGGTTGACGAGACGGCCTTCCGCAAGCAGGCAAATCTTGCGGCCATCCGCAAGGACGTACTCCTCGACATTGGGAAGTATGGCCTTCTTGGACTTTGCCAGCTTCTCCAAGTCGCCGATGCACAGCTCGACGTTGAAGTGGCCGGAGTTTGCGACTATCGCTCCGCTCTTCATCCGCGAAAAGTGCCTGCCGCGGATTACGTTCTTGTCGCCCGTGACCGTAACGAACACGTCGCCTATTGCCGCCGCGTCGTCCATGTTCATCGCGCTGTGGCCGTCCATCGCAGCCCGCAGGGCCTCAACAGGGTCAACTTCGACTACCACCACGCGGCAGCCCATCCCCTTGGCCCGCATCGCAAGCCCTTTGCCGCACTGGCCGTAGCCAACTACCACGAAAGTCGAGCCCGCAAGCATCTTGTTTGTTGCGCGCATAATCGCGTCAATGGTTGACTGGCCGGTGCCGTAGTAATTGTCAAAGAGGTGCTTGGTCGGCGTGTCGTTTACCGCGATTACCGGGAACTTGAGCTTGCCGTCCTTTGCCATTGCCTTGAGCCGGATTACGCCGGTGGTGGTCTCCTCCTGGCCAGTGAGGACGTCTTTCAAAAGCTCGGTGCGCTTGCCGTGCACCATGTTGATGAGATCAGCCCCGTCGTCAACAAGCATCTGCGGCCGGTTGTCAAGAACGTGGTTTATCTGGGCGTAGTACTCCTCGTTGTTGCACCCACGGACCGCGTGCACCTCGATGCCTTCCTTGGCAAGGGCGGCTGCCACGTCGTCCTGCGTGGAAAGGGGGTTGGATGCGCAGAGCCCGACCTGGGCGCCTCCGGCAACAAGTGCCTTCGCAAGGACTGCGGTCTCCTTGGTCACGTGCAGGCAGAGCCCAACTCGGATGCCAGAAAACGGCTTGGACTTCGAGAAGCGTTCCTTGATTTTCATGAGCACGGGCATGTGCGCCTCTGCCCACCTGATGCTCTCCTGGCCGGAGGGCGAAAGGCCGATGTCCTTTACCGTAAAGCTGTTTTTCTGGGCCATAAATCCAAGTTCACCTTTAAGAGCGGAAACAAGCGGTTCGCCGGCCTCGCCGGCACTATTTATTTTGTAAAAAGGCTTAAAGCCGCTTTGCATTGGCTGAGCACCCCTGCGCCCCTTCCCTGCGTAGTCTTTAAGTTAGCCTGTGGAGTAATTGCTCCTAGGCATGGCACCTTTTGCGCGCGGGTTCGCGCTCTGGATACTCACCAAGTTCGCGATGCTGTTCTTCATCTTCGCGCTTGCGGCCATACTGCTGCAGATGAGCGTGACACAGCAGGCTGGCGCGTGCGCTACCCAGGCCGGCGACGCCGCATCGGGCATCACCGCCAAGATATCGCAGGTCATTTTCTCGCCTTCCGAGGACGAGCGGCAGACCTACTCGCTTGTCGGCGCCCTCCCGGTCGGCAGCGGCGGCGTGCGCTACGGCATCAACGTCACCTACCGCGTGCTGGCATCGGCAAACGGCAACGCGGGGCTGTACATCACGCTCGGCTCGTTTTCCGAAGTCTCGTGCAATGCGGGGACCAACATCGGCCTGGGCGAGCCGGGAGCATACACGGTGGTGTTCGTCTCGCCTGCCGGGATGCAGAAGGCCGTGCCCGGCTCGATACTGCGCCTGACGCCTTCCGAGGGCACCGAGGGGCTTAAGAAAAGCAGGTACGTGATAATACTCAAGTGCGCGCAGAAGAGCCCCGGGGGCGACAAGTACCTGTTCATACAGGACTGCCACCAGGAGTCGCTTGCGGACTGCAGCGAGCTGGGCTTCGACAGCGCGACGGTGAAGACCTGCTGCGGCTGGGACCCCGCGGCGTGCCCGATAGGATGATTTTATGGCAAGGCGCGGGTTCATAGGGCCGATTGGCGACGACATCCCCAGCATCTTCCCGCTGATGGCGGGGATAATCCTGTTCATAGCCACGCTCATCTACGCCAACGACGAGTTCAACGCAAAGAACAGCGCAATCAACCTGCGCAAGGCCGGGCTGGACATGGCGTACATAGTGGTCGAGAAGGGCTACGTCAACCAGGGCGGGTTCGACGAGACCTGCGAGGACCTGCTCAAGCCTTCGGCAAAGAAGAACAACGTGTTCTTCGCGGTGATGCTGCGCGACTGCACCACCGACCCGTCCGAGAGCTTCGCGGGCACGGAGATATGCAGCCTGACGCAGGAGGAAAACGCAAACATAAACTCGGAATACCTCACCAAGAAGCAGACCTCGATATACAACTACCCCATTGCAACCGACTGCGAGACCCCGTCCGGCACGCGCACCGGCCTCGGCAGCGTGAGCATAATAACGTGGTACAGATGAGCAACGCACGCCACGCACAGGCAAGCCTCTTCGACGGCATCACGTTCCTCACGCTGGTGATGACGTCGATTGCCATAATCTTCGTCTCGCTCTCGGGCTACGGCTCGATGCAGAACTCCGTCATCAACCGCGCGCACGTTACCAACTACCTGCAGAACTCGTTCAAGACCATATATTACGTCGATGCTGCCGCGCTCTCGTCGGTCACCTGCAACGACGAGCCGTACTACTGCAACTCGGAAAGCGACTGCCGCTCAAGCGGCAACTGCGTGATGGGCTGCGAGGAGCTCTCCACGTGGACCGGGCTGTCCGTCGCCGAGCTCATCAAGCGCGACATGCGCGACTACGACCAGGCCTCGAACGGGACCGGGCTTGACGACACGTTCGGGCTTTCGCGCGCTCCCGGAAAGCTCGCCGCAAGGTGCGCGTTCAAGGAGGTATTCCAGCCGTTCTCGACAGCAGGCTACTCGTACATGGTGGACTTCAAGAAGATAGTCGGAAGCTCCGCTGCGCAGGTGCCGCAGGCCGGGATGAGGATAACCAACAACCAGCAGGTGACAAGCTGCGACCAGGAGATGGGGAAGGAAAAGCTCGTGGTAAACGCGCCGTTCAAGGTCTTCAAGTGCAACAAGGCGTCCCCGCCCCAATGCGAGGGCCAGGACTTCATAATGACCGCGTGCGTGTGGCCTACCAGGGAAACGACCGCTTCCAGCTAAGGTAAACTAAAGCATAATCCTTGCGCTTTTGCACGCCGCCCTTTCGTGCACAACCTAATATTATCAGGATAATTTCAGAACGACGACGCGGACGGCGTCGCGGCCTTCTTCTTGATGTGCACCGCCTCCCCGCACTTGGGGCAGGTGTACACGAAGCCGCCGGCGTCGACCTGCACGTTGGGAGAGCAGTTGGTGCACATGCCGGAGCCGCAGTAGGGGCAGAACACGATGCGCGAGTTCTTCTGGTGGCACGTGGGGCATCCCATGCCGGCCTCGTTGCCTATGTGCACGAACTCCATGTCCGAAGAGGACTTGAGGCCCGACTCGCCTGCTGGCGCCTTGCCCGGGCCTTCGACCGCGCTTATTCTCGAAAGCTGGTCGAACACGCTGCCGTCGCCTGCGGGTGACGAGGCGACGGGCTTCGAGGTGCCGAAAAGCTCGCCTTCCAGGTCGTCGAACTTGCCTTTCGCCGCCTTCGACTTCGACTGCTCGGTGCTCGACGGCGGCACGTTGACCTTCATGGAATCGTTGAGCGAATCCTCGCGCGAGGAGGACTTGAGCTGGCTGTAGATGTCGCTGATTATGTCCGCGAACTCATCGGTCTCGGAGACGTCGCGGGGCGCGATGACGCGTATCGAGCCGGGCCGCGCGTAGAGCCTGCGGCGCGGTTCGGACGGCTCGGCAACCAGAGGCCTTTGCTCGGCCGACCCGGCGGAAGCCTGCTCGTAGAACCTGCGGCGCGACTGCTCCTCGGATTCGGCCTGCCTGCCTGCCGGCTTCTGCGGGCCGACCGGCACCAGGTCCTCCAACATCAGCTCTGACTCCGCCTCGATTTCCTTGCGGGACTTTGCGGGCGCTGCCGGTCTTGAGGTGGCAGCAACGGTTGCACCAGCAGGCTTGGCCGCCTCGCCTGCAGCTGGCATCGCCTCCGAAGGCCTGCCGACGGCCGACGGCCCAGTCGCCTTGCCGCCGGAGTCATCAATTGGGAAGCCCGAGAGGAGCTCGTTTATCTTCTGGTCGTAATACTTCTTGCGCGAACGCTCGTCCTTCGGCACTTCCGACTCGGAGACCGCGCCTGTTGGTTGCGTCTTGGCGGCTTTTTCAGGCGAGTACACGTCAGGGATGACTCCCGAGACGAATGGGGCGGCCTTGGAGGCAAACGAGGGACGCTTGGCAGCAGCCTTTTCCGAAGGCTTGGAGCCTGCACCTGCATTCGCCTTGGCCAACTCCTTTTGCTGGAGGCCGTACACGAAAGGCGCGGGCACGTTCGCGTCGGACTTGACCGGGCCCGCTGCCTGCTTTTGGGTTGCCTTGGAAAGGCCCGCCTGGGCCTGCTCCGAAAGGTCAACACCGGTGAGCTGGACCGTTGACTCCGCCTGGTTGCCGGCCTGTGGCCGGCCGCCCGCGACGTTCTGCACAATCGGGACGTCTACCTCGACAAGTTCCTGCTTTTTCTGCACGGTCTGGGGAACGCGCTTCTTGAAAAGGATGTCCACGAAACCGAACAGGCCCGAAGGCTGGGCAAATACCGAGGCGACGGTCCGCGAAGGAAGGGGCGCAACAGCGGCAGCAGGGGGCTTTGGCTCCTCAAGTGCCTGGCCGAATGGGCTCAAAGCGGCCTTCTGCGCAAACGCAGCCGGCAATTCCATCGCCCTTGCGGCCTTGGAGGCGCTGTGTATGGGAAGGCCCACCGTGAGCATGCGGGGAGAGTTGACGAAGAAATACACCTTCATGATTCCGAACGTGACTACTATAAGCACGCAGGAAAACAGCGGCATCAGGCCCGGGTAGCTGTGGAGGCCCAGGCCGAAATCGGCCGCGTGGCCCGCGGCCCACTCCACACAGAACGAGACGCACATTATGAAGAAGCCGAGTATTGCCGAAACCCCGAGCTTGGCGTCCTTGTCAAGCAGCCGGATGTCGGGATAGGACAGCCTCACGATGAGGTAGCCGATGCTTCCGGCGCCCAGGAAGTACATCCCATAATAGAGCGCGGTTGAGGCGAAGCTGAAGTCCATTGCTAATTACCCGGATACAGGAATAATCAACTTGCCGGACTATAAAAGAAGTGCGTTCCGGATGGGCAAAAAGCGCGCGCCCGGTTTTGCTGCGCGAGGGTGCGGGTATCCTGTTTTATATACCAAAAAAGGATAATGAGTGCTATGGACATCCCAACAGGGTCGGACGTGCTGTTCGTCGCGATATCGTCAATAGTCGCGGGATTCGTGATATTCCCGATAGTCTTTTTGCTTTCGTACTACTACGAGAAGCTGGAAAAGAAGTACCCCAAGACGCCCAAGATACTGCTGATGCTCCTCTGCACCATCCTTGGCGCGCTGATTGCGGAAATCATAATCTACGCGTACGTCAAGTACTCGTTCCTGCCTGCAGCGATGCCCTGACTGTAGAATAAAGAGAAAAAAACTATTCTGCCTTTAGCCTATTCTTTGTAGGCGCGCACGGCGGCAACGGTCCCAAGGAGAGCCAGAAGCATCAGCACCGCCACGGGCGTGTTGTCAACGGGGACGCTCGGCACCGAGAACGGCGACGAGGATGACGAGGACGTGCCTGTTGTGCGCGCAAGGCCGACGTAGTTGCTGCCCGCAACGCCGGTGGTGCCAGTCGACGTTCCGTAGAAGCTCATTCCCTTTGACGCGAAGTCGCTCGACAGGCTCAGGTCCTGGCCGTTGAGTATCTTGGCAAGGCCGGTAAGCGGGTCGAACACGAAGATGCCGTTCTGGCCCTTGGCCGCAAGGAGCGTGGCAAGCTCGGCGTACCCGTTGGGGCCGGTCACGTTGATTTCGGGGTAGCCCGTTGCCGCGTTGGTGCCGAAGCCAATCCTGAATATGCCGCTCTCTGTCGGCACGGTGATGGTGCTGCCGTCGGAGGACAGCGCGCCGGTGATGCGGTACTCCTTGCAAGTGCTGGTCGCCTTGTCGCATATCTTGAGGACGTCCTCGCCTGCCGCGTTCTTGGTGAAGTAGTAGATGGTGTTGTTGGTCTCAAGCATCTGCATCCCGCCCGAGCCCTGCACCGTCGCAAGCGCCTTGTTCAGCTCGCTGACCGTGTCTTCCATACCGCCCTTTGCGGTGAGGTTTATCTTTATGGCGTTGTCGGTCCCGTTCTCGTTGGCGTTCTTGGTCGCTGCCACGGACACGCCCTTGACGCTCTTTGCGAAGTCGGCCTCGCCGAGGATGTAAAGCGCCGCAACCAGGCGGTTGTTGGCGGAGTCGTACTCTATCCTGCCGCGCTTGAAGATTATCGACTGGAGCTCGCCCACGTCCACCTCGCCGTAGTCGGTGCCGCTCGTGAAGCCCGAGAGGGTCACGCTTGCGTCGCCGTGGATGTTCAGGAGCGCGGAATCGTACGCGTCGGCGGTTGTCATCGTGCCGTTCTCAGCAGCGGCCACGGCGTCGATTGACGGCGAGCTCACCTCGGTGCCCACCTTGCTCACCGTCTCCGTGACGTAGCCTGACTGCTTGTCCGACTCTGTGACTGCGGTGTCGTTTTCGTTCACTGCGATGCCGTTGATGTCCAGATAGCCCGGCGCCAGGACCGAGACAGACTTTGTCTTGGTGGTCGTCCCGGCGGTGTAGATGAACCTGATTGGCTTGCCACTCTCAAAGAGAGCAAGGCCCGTTGACGTCTTGACTGCGGACACTTCGCCCATCACCGAGCTTATGTCCCCGCCGCTGAGCGTGGAGCCGGAAAGCGCGGCAAGCTGCGTCATCAGGCACTCTGTTGTCGCGCAGCCCGACGAGCCTATAACGTGCGCGTCGGTGCCGGCCTGCATTATCACCGAGTCCGAGCCGCATGCGAGCTGCGCGGAGATGAGCGTGTTGGGTATGAGCGTCTTTGCTATGTCCTGCATCAGGATGGAAAGAAGCGCGCGGTCGCGGTCGGAAATCTGCGTCTTTGCGCCCGTTGCCTTGTCTATTATGTAAGTGCCGGAGTCGGTCTCGCATACGGCCATCGTCGTGCCGTCCTCGCACTTGCGGAAGCACCCGCCGGCCTCAAGCGCGCTGTAGATGCCGGCGCTGACTTCCGACGCGCCGTCAAGGTGCAGGTAGTAAAGCTCGGAAGGACGCACCATCCCGGCCTGGTTTTCCATCGTAAGCTTGGTGTTGATTATCTCCGACATCGCCTCGGTCGTAAGCGCGCTACCGACGCCCTGCAGCGCGCTGCCGAAGCTCAGGTTGCCGATGACGCTGGAGGACTGGAGCGGGTTGAGCTTCTGCGCAAGCGATGCAAGCGAGCTCTTGGGCTTGCTGTCAAGCTCTTGGTAACCAACCACCGAGTACCCGGTGTCCTTGCAGGTCTGCGTGTAGGTGAACCCGTCGCCTGCGACGTATGCCTTAATCATGTCAAACGGGCTGATGTAGCTTGAGACGGTCAGCAGGCCCTTGAAATAATCGTTCCACGGCTTCAGGTCGGACCGTCCTGACAGGAGCCGCAAATACTGGCTCTTGAAAATGCTTTCCCCGCCGGTCACCATCCCCATCTGGAGCACGTTGCTTGCCTGCGATGCGGTGGTGGCAAGCGCGTACGCCGTTATGCGGCTGTTGACTTCGGAGTCCTTGCAGACGTCCTTGCTCGAGTACGACATCGGGTCGATGAAGTTCGAGATGTAGATGTCAAGCGTCATGATGCGGGCTATCGGGATGAACACCTCGTTGGGCGACTTGAGGAGCTTCCAGGCAAAGACAGGCGCGAGCGTGGCCAGGGCAGTGTAGTAGTCCGCGCCGAACTCGTTCTTGTTCAGGTTGGCGCCCAGGGTCATGTTGCTCACGTACATGGGCATGCGCGCGTACTTGGGTTCGTCGCGCACGTCCTCAAACAGGGTCGCGTCCGACTTGCCGTCCCAGCTCGAGGAGACCTGCCAGGAGGTCCCGGTGTACTGCAGGTTCGTGACCGCGTCGGTGCTGCCCTTCTCGGTGGCAGTCTCGTAGGGTGAGTTTATGAATATCATTGGCCCGACGCCGAAAGCCTCGCGGGGCACGCCGCTGCCGAGGAAGTTGGCGACCTGCTCGAGGACAACCCCGTTGAGCGCCCAGCTGGTAGAGTCGCGGAACTCCTTGAGCACGTCGTTGCGGTTCACCATCACCTGCAGGTAGTTGTCTGCAAGCACCTTGCTGCTGCTCTGGAAGGTCATGCCGGTTGCAACTGAGAGGCCGAACCTGCCGTAGCCAAGCCACAAAAAGCCCATCAGGAAGTTGTTCATCGCCTTGCTCTGCACGAGCTGGAAGACCTTGTCGAGCTTGTTGCGCTCGGAGGTCAGCGCGAGCTTGTCCACGCGCTGGGCGGAAATCTTGTCAAGCTCTATCTGGTTGTCAATCATGCGTATCGACTGCGAATCGCCCATGCCGAACGCGCTTGCCACGTCCTTGGTCTTGCCTTTCAGCGCGCTCCCAAGCGAAGTCTCGAGGGTGCTGTCGAACGTGCCGGTCACTGTCCGAGCCGGGTTGGCGTAGGCGCTCGGGTCGCTCCACACGGTGTCGGCTATCTTGACGCCGAGCTGGCTCTCGAGCTTGCTTGCCACGGCGCTTTCGGAAAGCGTGTTGTAAAGGACCGTGCGCTGGGTGTCGAGCAGCGACGTTGACACGCCGGCGGCCTTGGCTGCGACGATTTCCTTGTCAACGTCGGAAAGAAGCGAAAGCATCTCCTTCGGGTTGGGATTCGTGGTGGATATGACGCTGTAGACGCGGAACTTCTGCGGGTCGTTTACTATGTTGCTCCAGGTCATGGGGTTGATTGCGGTCCCCTGGTCCAAAAGGACGCGGTTGCGTTCGGCAAGCTCGGTCTGGTCGGAAATCTGGTCGACTATGTTGTCCTTCTGCACCCACATGTATCCGGTCTCGGCAAGGCTGAGCAGGGTGTCCGCCATCAGGACCTGCTTCACTGCGCCAAGGAACCTCTGGTACCGGAGCGGCACCACTATGCTGCTTCCCTTGTTGAGGGAGAACGCGGCAACGGTGTTGGACGAGGTCAGGTGCTGGTTCGAGCTCGTCGTGGATGACGAGCGGTCGAAGCCCAGGTAGATGTCGCGGTCAAGCTGGCCCGCGTACGATACGCGGCCCTGGATGAACGAGTTGTCAAGGAGGCACGCGTCCGTCTCTCCGTTGAGGTCCTGGAGGGCGTACACGTCGGAAAGCGAGAGCGTCTTCCCGTTGGGCAGCTTCACTTTGTAGTTGGTGTACGCCGGCGTCTCCACGCTGGAAAGCGCGGACGAGCCGAGCAGGCTCGAGAACTGGCTGAGATATCCCGACAGCGCGGAGTTCTTCTCCGCCTCGGCCTGGAACATCTGCATGCTTATTGTGCCGTTCACCGGGTCAACCGCGAAGTCGTTTGCCACCTCGCTCGTGCTCTTGCCGAGGAGGCGCGCGACGTCGGCGACCGGGACGCGCGCAGTCGCCGAGGTGGACGTGCCGGTGTTGATGTAGTTGTTGATTACGACCTGGCCGCCGCTTGTCGCGTTGGTGAAGGCGGTCGAGTCGCTTGACTTGAGCGCTGAGTCGTTGAGCGAGTTGATCTCGTTGCCCACAAAGCCGAGGGTGGAGTCCCATATCAGCTTGACTTCGGAACCGTTCTGCTTGGACACTGTGCAGGCGCCGGACTGGGCAACCGTTGAGGATGAGGAAGCGGCGGCACCAGCCGTGGGGGTGGGGGTTGCGGTTGATGCGAAGGAGGCGGCCTTGGCAGCGGCAATCTCGGAGGCGAATGAGGCCACCTTCTGCTGCGTGGCCGCATCGGCAACAGCCGGTTCTCCGGAAGTCGAAAAGGACTGCGCGAACGAGAACGGCGAGAGAACCTCTACAAAGAGGACGAGCGTGACGAACGCTGAAAAGGCCGCTGGATTCGGCCTGCCGGACTGAGACATACAGTATAGGATAATCCGTCAGGTCGTTTAAATACTATCGCGAATGCGGAGTGCTTACAGTATACGCACGTTCTTGCAACCGGTAAAGTCCTTGTCCGATGTTATCAGGGTCATCCCATTGGCAACGGCAGACGCATAAATCAGCGCGTCGGACGCGTGAAGGCCGACAAAATCGCCCGCAAGAAGGGCGGTCTTTTCATCAATCGGGATTATCCTTGCGTTACTTCGCATGAATGAAACCAGCGGTTGCCAGTCCTTTTTCTGCATAGAAAGCTTGAGCTTGATTTCCGCAAGCGAAATCACCGACACCGCGGCCTGGCCGCTTGAGATGATTTTTTCCAAGCCCCTCGCCTTCGGCTCACCTTGGAAGTAATCCACCCACGCAGAAGTGTCTAACAGGTTCAAATCCTATCACGCTTGTCGCGCATGCCCTCATAGCTGATTCCCGGCATGCAGCCGAACATGCTTTTCTTTCCCTTTGCCTCAAAGTGGGATTTAAGCAGTTGGTTTACCATTTTGGAAATACTTTTTGCATTCCCAAAGCGCGAGACTGACTCGGAGACGAGCTCGCGGTACAGGCCATCCTCAATCATGAGCGTGGTTTTCATCTTTTTACACCGTATTAATTTATGGTATTACGGTATTTAAAACCATAGTTTAACTTGAAGAACAAAACTATAGGCCGCACCTAGAAAAAAGGAAGAAAAAGGGAAAAGTCACGCAGCAATTATCTTTGCCTTTGCCGGCTTTGCATTTGCCATTGCCGCGGCGTTCCTTGCCTCTTCCTCCGCGGCTGCCTTGCGGTTGAGCCTGCGCTTTGTCACCTTGAGCGCGTAGAACTGCTCGCTCTCAAGCCTGTTGAGGTGGAGCTTGATTATCCGCCCGGTCTCACGCAGCTGCGGCTGCACGCGGTACTCGAGCGCGTTCACGCGGCGGTTGGTCTTCTCAATCTCGTTGAGAAGCCGCTTGAGCGCAGTCTCGGTCTCGGCAACGAGGATGGCCTTCTCAAGGACGTCCGAGAAGAGGTCTATTGCGTAGTCAAGCCTCGCGCTCGTGTCGGCGTAGTCGTAACCGCGCTCCGCAAGTGGCTTCTTGACGTAGCGGCCCTCTATTGCGGGGATGCGCACGCCCATGATGTTGCGCACGCTGACGTTGATTTCGGGAGGCTCCTCTGTGGTCAATGCTATGACTGCGAGGTTGGAGTCGGAGTGGATGACCTCGGCAAGCGCAAGCGCGCTGTAGGCCAGGACGGTCTGCCTGTCAAGCTCGGTGCGCAGGTCGCTTGCCTTCTTGACTATCTCGAAGAACTTCAGCACAAGCGCGTCGCGCTTCTGCGCAAGTATCTTGTGTCCCTTCGAGGCCAAGGCTAGCTTGTGCTTGGTCTCTATGAGGCCCATCCGGGTTGGTTTTACTTCTTCTGCCATCCTGTTGCACCGCCTAACTTAGGCATTACTCTTTCTCCGCTTTCGCGGCCGCCTCCGGCCTCTTGAGGTACTTCTTGACGTGGTCCGACTTGACTCTCTTGAGGTCCTCTTCGGGAATCATCGAGAGCAGGTCCCATCCAAGCGTAAGCGAGTCCTCGATTGTGCGGTTTTCGGTCTTTGACTGCGACACGAAGCGCTGCTCGAACGCGTCGGTAAAACGCAGGTACTTCTTGTCGCGTGCTGTGAGCGCGTCCTCTCCGACTACTACCACGAGGTTGCGCAGGTCCATACCCTCTGCATATGCAGCGTAAAGCTGCGATGCCACTCCGGCGTGGTCCTCGCGCGTCTTCTCCGCGCCGATTCCCTGGTTCATCAACCGGGAAAGCGATGGGAGCACGTTGAGGTTGGGGTAAATGTGCCTGTTGTGCAGCTCGCGCGAAAGCACCAGCTGTCCTTCGGTGATGTAACCAGTTAGGTCGGGAATCGGGTGAGTGATGTCCTCGTCAGGCATCGTCAGGATGGGCATCTGGGTCACAGTGCCTTTCTTGCCCTTGATCTGTCCTGCCCTCTCGTAAATCTGCGAGAGGTCGGTGTACATGTAGCCGGGGTAACCGCGCCGGCCGGGCACTTCCTGCCTTGCTGCAGCGATTTCGCGGAGCGCGTCGCAGTAGTTGGTCATGTCAGTTAGGATGACCAGCACCTGGGAATCCTTCTCGAATGCAAGGTACTCGGCTGCGGTGAGCGCAAGCCGCGGGGTGATGATGCGCTCGATGCTGGGGTCGCTTGCGAGGTTGAGGAAAAGCACCGAACGCTCAAGCGCGCCGCTCTTCTCGAAATTGTTGCGGAAGAAGCTCGCCTCGGAGTAGGTGATTCCCATTGCCGCGAACACCACGATGAAGTCCTGCTTGTCCGAACCCTTCTTGGAGCGAACGGTGCTCTGGCCTGCAATCTGAACTGCAAGGTCGTTGTGCGGAAGGCCCGATGCCGAGAATATTGGCAGCTTCTGGCCGCGGATGAGCGTGTTGGTCATGTCTATTGTGCTGATGCCGGTCTGGATGAAGTCCGAAAGCGCAGCTCGCGATGCGGGGTTGATTGCGCTGCCGTTGATGTCGACCTTTTCGGAGGACATTATCTCGGTGCCTCCGTCAATTGGCTCGCCAAGTCCGTTGAACGTGCGTCCAAGCATATCCTCGCTTACCGGCATGCGCTGGGTCTCGCCTGAGAAGCGCACCACGGTCTTTTCCACGTCCAGGCCGCTGGTCTGGCCGAACACCTGCACTGCGGCGTATCCGCGCGCAGTCTCAAGCACCTGGCCCTTCTTCTTCTCGCCGTTAGGCATCACAATCTCGACAATCTCGCCGTAGGCGGCGTCGGAGACGCGGTCAACGAACACGATTGGCCCGAAAACTTCCTTGACTGTCTGGAATTCGTGGATCATTTTTGGCATCACAACCTTCTTTTTCAATTCCGAAAAAACATTACGCCGAAAGCGAGGCGTCGATGGACGCCATCGCCTCCTTGACCTTCTGCTCTATGTCCTTCTCCGGCACTATCTTGAGCTTGGATATCAGGCCCTTGGCCGGCGAGGAGATAATCTTGGACAGCGGCATCTCGGCGTCAAGCGCACGGCTTGCCATGTGCGAGAAGTGGAGCATGGTCTTGAGCATCAGGTACTGCTTGCGGAGCGACGCGTAAGCGTCCACTTCGTCGTAGGAGTTCTGCTGCAGGAAGTCCTCGCGCAGTATCTTGGTGACTTCGAGTATCATGCGCTCGCGGTCGGGAAGCGCGTCCGGGCCTATTAGCTGGACGATGTTCTGAAGCTCGGCTTCCTTGGTGAACAGTGCCATTGCCTCGACGCGCTGGGCGTCGTAGTCCTCCGCCACGTTCTTGGAGAACCACGGCGAAAGCGCGTCCGAGTAGAGCGAGTAGCTCTTGAGCCAGTTTATTGCCGGGTAGTGCCTTCTCCTTGAGAGCGAGGAGTCGAGCGCCCAGAACACTTTGGTGATGCGGAACGTTCCCTGCGAGACCGGCTCGGAGGTGTCGCCTCCTGCTGGCGAGATTGCGCCGATTACCGAGATTGAGCCTTCGCGTTTTCCCTTGCTTCCAAGGCAGACTACGCGGCCTGCGCGCTCGTAGAACTCCGCGAGCTTGCGGCCCAGGTATGCGGGGTATCCTTCCTCTCCGGGCATCTCTTCCATGCGGCCCGAGATTTCACGGAGCGCCTCTGCCCATCTTGAAGTGGAATCCGCCATCAGGGCAACTGCGTAGCCCATGTCGCGGTAGTATTCAGCGAGCGTGATTCCGGTGTAGATGCTGGCCTCACGGGCTGCCACGGGCATGTTCGAAGTGTTTGCAACGAGTATCGTGCGGTCCATCAGGGGCTTGCCTGTGCGCGGGTCCTTCAAGTGGGGGAACTCGGTGAGCACCTCGGTCATTTCGTTTCCTCGCTCTCCGCACCCGATGTAGACTATGATGTCGGCATCGCAGTACTTCGCAAGGTCGGTCTGCGTGACTGTTTTCCCTGAGCCGAACGGCCCGGGGATGCAGGCTGCGCCTCCCTTTGCAATCGGGAAGAGCGTGTCGAAGATGCGCTTTCCGGTGATGAGCGGCGGCTCGATGTCCTTCTTGCTCTCCGACTTGCGGGGAGTGCGCACCGGCCACTTCTGGAGCATTGAGACGTCGGTCTTGCCTACTGTGCATACCACGTCGGTGACTTTGTAGTTGCCGCTTGCGATGCCCGAAACTTTTCCTGACACGCCTGCGGGCACCATTATGCGGTGCTCGATGTTCTTTTCCTGCACGGTGCCGATTATCTGGCCCTCGTGGACGGTGTCGCCGTTCTTCACCTTGGCCTCGAACTTCCAGACTGCCTTGCGGTCAAGCGACGGCACTTCTATTCCACGCGTGATGAAGTCGCCTGCCTCTGCGCGGATTTTTTCAAGAGGACGCTGGGTGCCGTCGAACACCGACGAAAGGAGCCCTGGCCCGAGCTCCACTGAAAGCGGGAGCCCTGTTGACTCGACCTTCTCGTCCGGCCGCAGGCCCGAGGTCTCCTCGTAAACCTGGATGCTTGCCTCGTCGCCCTTGAGCGCGATAATCTCGCCTATGAGCCTCTGCTTTCCGATGCGCACAAGTTCGTTTATCTTGCTGCCGGTCATGCCGTCAGCGACTACTACTGGCCCGGAAATCTTCTTGAGTTTGCCCATGTCCATCATCACCGTTCAATCGTGTCTTTCATAAATGCAAATTATATCTTCAGCTCTACGCCTATTGCCTTCTTTATCATCGCAGCCAGGTTGCCTGAGCCCTGCTTGGAGCTTCCGGCCTTGCCGGGGATGAGCACCACAACCGGCTTTGCCGTTGCCTCGACGCGCTTCTTGGTCTTCAGCGAAAAGTTCGCGTAAAAATCGTCAAGAAGTATTATCAGCCCGGACTCTTCTGAGTCCATCGCCTTCTTCAGCTCGTCCTCAGCTGTCTTCTCGGTCGCAAGCACCGCGTCGCGCACGCCAAGCAGCGAGAACCCCTGTATCATCTCGTGGTCTCCGATTACCTTTATCCTACTCATCCTGATGCACCGACGTCGCCCTTAAGCGTGTAAACAGACTTGCGGAATGCGTCCCTCGAGGGGAACTGCAATGAGAGCGCTATTGCGCGAAGGTTTGCTATCTCGCGCCTCTTGAGGAATATGTAGCCGAATATCGCGCCAAGTGAGAGCACACTCACGCGCGTCTCCCGGAGGATGCGCGAGAACATGCGCTGCTCAAGCAGGAGTTCGACTTCCCATATGCTCTTGCTTGTCTCGTAGGACTTCGAAAGCCCCGGAAACCGGAAGGACCTTTCCAAGAGCGCGACTGCGGACGCCGTGTCCGGGCACTTCGCAATCTGCAGCGCAAGCGATGCCGCCGAAGGCTTCACGAGTGCTTTGTGTATCTCCTTCTCGACAACCCCCGCGTTCTTGAGGCGCAACGCGGTTGACGTGTTGAAGAAGTCAAGCTCGGCCTGGAGTATCTGCCGCACCTCGCGGTCGGATTCGCTCTTGGCAAAACTGGCGAGGTTCTCGTAGTAGTGCCGGCCAATCATGCGCAGCGCAATCCGGAAGTCCTTGGAATGGGAATACTCCGCGTAGGCCTTTGCGGATATTGCGTGGTAGCCGACGTCCGACAGCGCCTGCAGCGCCTTGCCGAAGTCCGGCGCGTCCATCAGCGTCTTTGCCTTATCCTTCCCGGCAGCGTCGAGGAAGTCTATGTAAAGCGGGTCAACAGGCGTCGACGACGCCTTGGCGGCAAGTATGACCTGCAGGGGCTTGAGCTCCCACAGCGAAATCAGCGAGTCGAGCTGCTCGCGGCCGTTGTCGGGCACTATGCGCTTTATCTTGGCCACCGTCTTGTCGGACTCCATCCGCAGCGCGGCCATCACCAGCTTGATGCCTTCCTCGCGGGTTGACGCGTCCACGAACGACTGCTTGTACGCGGTGTTCTCAAGCATGTCGATGTATTCAGAGAGCGTGCCCACGCTGAACAGCCCGCGCAGGGTCTCCTCGCCGAGGAGGCAGCACTTCATCGCCTTTACCCTGGCATTGGCGTATCCGTACGAAAGGTCTACCAAGTCAATTGCACCATATATGTTGAACCGGTTTTGCCGGCGTTCACTTCTTCATCATCCTGCGGGCCTCGCTTATGACTTCCTGCTCGCGTTCAAGGAACGCCGCTCCGAACGTGCTGTCCGCGCGCACGCGGCCGTCGCGGGAGGCGACTATCACGCCGCCGTCGCACTCGATTGCGGTCTTCGCAAGGCTTCCGAACTTCTTCGCGGTTGCGGCATCGCGCCTGTTGGCATAGATTACGTAATCGTCGCCCACAAGCGACTTCCCCTGCTCGACCGCCTTCTGGATGTAGCGCTCGTACGCCTTCCTGTCGCGGTGCCCGGTCCCGAGCTTCTCGCGCACCTTCCTTGCGACCTGGACGTAAAGCTCCATCTCGATGAGCGAACGGACCCTCTCGGCGTCTATGTTCGCAAGGCTGGACGAGCGGAGTATGCGCTCGGTATCCTTCTTGGCCCTTGCAGCCTCGGCGCGCCCAAGCTCCGCGGCGTCGGCCTTGGCCTGGCTGGCTATGCCTGCCGCCTGCTTCTTTGCGTCGGCCAGTATGACCGCCGCCTCCGCATTGGCGTCGCCCTCAAGGTCCCGTATGATGTGCTCGATGCCCATTTTGCCTGGTCACTCGCTCTACGGGGTTCCCGTGGCCGCGGTAGCCGCGCCCAGCAGGATGAACGACATGACGAACCCGAGGATTACGATGGTCTCGGGCAGCGCGATGAATATCATTGCAGTTCCTACGGCGTTCTTGTTCTCCGCAAGGTAACCCATTGCCGCCGAGCCGATGCTCGCCATTGCGATACCAGTCCCTATTGCGCCTGCGCAAATCGGGAGCGCCGCGCCAATCAAATCAAATGTTCCGACCATTCAATTTTCCACCTCAAAACACTTACTTGCTTAAAACATATTCTTGTTTTTCGCCGCAACAGCGGCAAAAGAATGCAAAACCGTTTTGTGCAAAGACCCACGCGGCCGATGACTTTTTCCGGGCAAACCGCCCAAGGGTTGCCTAGCAGGCGACTTTGGCACAAAAGCCAACTGCCTGCCCTGCCAACCCCGCGGGATGCCGCTGCCGACAGCAGGGACGCCTAGTGCGTGCCTGTGACCGCGGCGTTTACCCCGTTGAGCATGATGAACGACAGCACGAACCCGAGGATTACGATGGTCTCGGGCAGCGCGATGTATATCATCACGTTGCCTGAGGCGCTATCCTTCTCCGCAAGGTAGCCCATTGCAGCCGCACCGATGTTCGACATTGCAATTGCCGTGCCTATCGCGCCCACGCAGATGGGGAGCGCAGCCGAGAAGAAACCCAGCGCAGTCCCCAACCCTATGTCCGCCATGTGTCTTTCACACCTCCATATATCATCCTTCCGCCTTTGCGGAACGTACTCCGCGCCTTGCTGGCACGGGCTTTCGCAGGGGTGCAAAATCAATTCCCCCGCCTTGGTAAAACTTCGAGAAGAACTCCACGTAGTGGAGACGGAGCGACTGTATGGACGACTCGAACAGCCCGAGGAAGAACGCCACCGCGTGGCCGACTATCATCAGGAGCGCGAATGCAATCACGTTGAGGATTATGCCCAGGTCAAACGGGTGGGTGCCCGTGAACATGCCCGCAATGGCTGCCAGGTCTATCGGCAGGCCGCTTATCAAGGTCGCAAGCACCGCGCCGGAGATGCCGAGGGCGATGAGCCGCAGGTAGGAGAATATGTTGCTGATGAGGCCGAACACCTCGATGAGCCCCGCAATCCCCTCGAACTTGACGACTCCGACAAGCGAAACTAGGGTGAGGATGCCCGAAGCCAGGCCGAGCGTGGCCGCAGGCACGCCTAAGACCGGGCCCGTGACGATGCCGTACCCGAATATGAACGTGGCTGCAAGACCAAGTTCCAGGATTATCCAGCAGAACTTGGCTGCCGCGTGGTGGTATTCCTTCTCGGCCAGCGCATTGAGGAGCCCGAGCACGTAGCCGACCAGCAGGTGCAGCGCGCCTACGGCCAGGCACACGCCCATCATGAATGATATGCCTGCTGTGGTGGTGCGGGCGACGTACGGGTGCAGCTCGTAGCCCAGGATGTTCTCCAGCCCGAAGAACTCCGCAAAGAGGAAACCAAAGAACATAGTGGAGATGCTTGAAAGGATGAGTATGCGCGAGATGTCCTGGAAGAAGCTGCCCTTGAGCCTGCTCCTCACAAGAAGGGCTATGACAAGGCCCACGATGCCGTAGCCTATGTCGCCAAGTATCATCCCGAAGAACAGCGGGAAAGTGAAGGTTATCAGCGCAGTTGGGTCAAGCTCCTCATAGTAGGGGACCGAGAAGAACCGCAGGAAGAACTCGAAAGGCCGGGCCACGTCGGAGTTGTTCAAAAGCGTCGGAGGCATGTCGGCGGTCTGCAGCCGCGTCACCTGCACCACGTTGCGCAGGTTGTCGTTGACCTTGCGCTCAAGGCCTATCATCAGGTCCTCGGGCACCCAGCCTTCGACCACCAGGAGCTTCCCTGACTTGGAGAACTTCAGCGGAAGCGTCGCAAGGCTTGACAGCGTCTCGAGCTTGGACATTATCGAGAGGTAATGTTCCTTGTTCGCAAGGAGGTGCTCGCGCAGGTCGTTGTCAACCACATCGAGGGCCTTCCTAGAGTGCTGTTCGGACGCGCGGGCTGCCTCGAGCCTCTTTGAAAACGTCTCGGACTTGCCGAGGCCGACCGGGCCTTCCACTATGTCGACATTGCCTTCCAAGGCGGTCAGGACCTTTTGCCTGCGGCCTTCAGGGAAGACGAATGCCACGGGGGAGGAGTCGGACGCGTTCCTCGGATTCTCGAAAAGCATCCCTTCCGCGCCGGTTATGCAGCCGCACACGTCGCTTTTCTTTGCGGAAGGCTTGAACGATGCAAACAGCAGGTTGGGTTTGCTGATTTTACCTGCGAAGGCGTCGATATCCTTTGCCGAAGCCTCGAATCCGGACAGCAGGGCCCAGGGCTTCGACGCGGTTGAGTAATCCTCCTGCGCCTTGGAGACCTTACTCTCGAACGAGCGCAGGGTGGTGCGCATCTTCTGTATCTCTTCCTTGTGCCCGGTTATCTCGGTTATGTCGCCGTGGTACGGCTCCGGGTCGATGCCAAGGTTGTACTTTCGCATCACCGAGCGCAGGTAGACCAGGGCCTCCGCTATGCCTTCGTATTCGGAAATGGGCTTGTCGTAGGATGGCTCGATTGCGCTGACTATCTGCACCAGGCCGAAGGAGTAAAGGGCCCGTATCAGGTCCTTCCTGTGCTTTTCAGTTGTCAGGATGCGTATCTTGACGACTTTCTTGAGCTTCATCATATAGTAAACGCCACAAGTCAAACTTCAGAACATGTCTTTGAATACCTTGGAAAACACGGCAGACGCCACCTTTGGCACGGATGCCGACTTCTTGGCCTTGAACGCGAGGCCGCCCTTTTTGGCCTTCTCGATTATCGCAACCCGTTCCTTTTGCGCAGCTTCCACGGCAGCGGCAAGGGTTTCCTCGCGCGCTTGCGCGGCGTTCTTGCGAGCCTCCTCCCGGGTACGGTCTGCTGCGGCTTTTGCGGCGGAAATTATCTGGTCGTGCTCGATGTGGGCCGCCTGGACTATCTTCACGCCCGGAAGGTCTATTGCGGTGCGCATCTCCTTGGGGCCTTCTTGGACTGGCTCTTCCTCGCGCACAACTTCCGGCTCAGGAAGCCCCATTGCCATGTTGGAAGCCGGAGGGATGCCGGAAACCTGGTCAAACGAAGGCTCAAGCTCGTCATCCTCTTCGTGGGGGTGCTTTCTTTGTGTTATCCTCGTGGCCAAATGCGTTCACGCGTAAAAATTGATGCCTAATGGCGGGTTACCTGCCGGTCTTGCAATCTGGCCGGACGATTAAACTAGAAGAACCCGTTTCTGCTTTTATCCCTTCCTAGAAACTTTCCCTATTCAGGTTTTTAAAACATCCTAAAAAAAAGGACTTTTTCGGAAAAGTATATAGATGCATTTAGTTTCAGTAAAATGACGCGCCCAAAAAGGTCTTGGCACGGTGCGGAAAACCGCCTGCAAAAGCAATAAAACGCGCTGGACAGTGATTATTTCGGACCGTAAAGAGATGACTTTGAAATGGAATACGACTACCTGAAGCTCCTGGGCAACCTCTCCTCGAACGCGGCGATGTGGGTCGCGATAATCGCCATGTTCCTGCTCCCGCTCACCGACCACGACGCGTCGTTCCTCATCATATTCGCGTTCATCGTGCTTGCGAACTTCGTGCTGGTGCTGATGATGAAGAACTGGGCTCCCGACTTCTTCGCACGCCTTCCCTATGCCGCGTTCTACAAGGCCGGGCCGCAGGGAAAGGACGGCAAGCCGGCGCAGCAGAACATCGGCTTCCGGCTCGCACCGCTTTCCTATCCCAAGGTGCACGACGAGGAACTCAGGGCGTTCGTGCCCGAATACGTGCGGGTTGACGTGGTCGGGAACACGGGAGTGCTCTTCTCGGGGAACGTCCCGCGGGGCGTGCTCAAGCAGCTGCGGCAGGCGATAACCGACTCGCTCGAGGCCAAGCAGTCGGCGAGCGCACAACCTACAGTCCAGCCCGCAACAATCGCGCCTGCAGCCGGACAGGCCGTGGCATCCCAAGCCAAGGCATTGGAAAAAAGCAAGGCCGCTGCGGCCAGGAAGAAGGCAAAGGCCAAGAAATAGGAATAGGCCAACGGTGCGAACGAAGAAAATCCGCACAAAAAGAAACAATCGGCCGCAGACTATTTTTTCGAAGCCGCTATCGCGTTGGCCTTCTCTACAGCCTCAAGCCCCGGCGACGTACCCTTCTCTATCAACTCGAGGGTGGCGCCGCCTGCATTGGACACTATCGAGAACGCCGCCTTGGAGTTGAGGCGACCCACGGTTGCGGCGGTGTCCCCGCCTGCGGCTACCGTGATTGCACCCGCTTCCTTGGCACTTGCTATTGCATCGAAGACGTGCCTGTGCACGCCGTACTTCTGCTCGATGCCGGAATCCTCAATTGCGATGGGACCGGCCAGGAGCACGATGCCTGCGCCGGACACCGCCTTGGAGATTGCGGAAATGGTCGCAGGCCCCGGCGCGACGCCGAGGAACCCTGCAGGGATGCCCAGGGGCTTTGAGAACACCTGCACCTTGGCATTTGCCGGAAGCTGGCCGGACTTGTTGGGAAGCTGGTCGGTAATGATGTGGTCGATGCCTGTGATGAGCTGGACTTTCTTCGACTCCGCCTTTGCAATCAGCGAGTGGGCGAAATGGAGCTGCTCGCCCAGCTGCCTGTAGTCCACATAGGAGTTGCCCACGAAGACCTTGCACTGCTTCTCGTCAAGGCCGATGAGGGAAAGAATCTTGGCGCTCTTTTCCTTCTCAAGGCCCTCGATTGCCTTCGCGGCAGCCTCGGCTGCGCCCGGCTCCTTGGACTTCTTGGCATCGGAGGCGGCCTGCTTGATTTTTGCGTTGTACTCGGAAATCACCAGGGAAATGGTCTCGGAGTCCCTTGCAAGCGCATCCTTCTGCATGTCGGCAAGCAGGAACGTGTATGCGATTGCTCCCTGAACCACCATCACGTCGCCCTCGCGCATCAGGTCAAGCAGGTTGGACGCGACCGTAATCTTAGAGGTAATCCCGGGAGCGGTCTCGATTTTCTTCCCGGTGAGGAAGAACACGAACTTCCCGCGGTTCGGCGCGCGCAACGCCTTGCCGATGCCGCCTATGTACTCCGCTGCCTTTGCAAAGTGCATCCCAAGCACCGCGTCGCCTCCTTGCTCTGCTATCTTCAGCGGGGTTACAGTGACGCTTGCGCAGGGCCTGTGGTTCTGTGCCTCGGCCTCGTTTACGTATAAAGACCAGCCGTCCTCCAAGGAAGCGAGGAACGCGCCGAAGCCGTCGTCTGCCGCATTCTCCTCTGCATCGAAGCGGCTGTTCTCAAGCACAAGCACCTGGCCGGGCTTTACCGCCTCCACTGCAACTATGACTTCCTTCTTGTTGCGGTAGACGCTGCGGGGCTTGGAGCCGTCAAGTGCGTTTGGCGCCATCAGCACGGGGTATTGGAGGAGGCCCTCCTTCTTGAGGACGTCGGAAAGCCTGTTCGCTACGCACGCCATCGAAAGCTCGGCATCCTCGCCTTTCGGCCTGCCGCACCAGCCCGGCTCGAGTATGATTCGCGCCTTGTGCTCTATAAGGAAACGGATGGTGGGAATGGAATCGAGTATGCGCGAGTCGTCCGACACCCTCGACGGGTCGAGCTTGGGCTTGGAAACGTCCAGTGGCACGTCGTAACAGGTGCGCAGGAAGACGGCCTTGCCTTCCAGATTTGTTGCGTCTGCAAGAAGCTTTGCCATACTCGCATTACCCCCTTGGATTGTTTTTTTGAAAGCAAAAAAATGGTTTCGGAAAAACGAAAATTGAAAAAAATGAAAAAGAAAATGGAAAAAAGGCCCCAGTTCACCTAGACGAGCCGGGACGCCATCTCGACTACCCTGCAGGAGTAGCCGTACTCGTTGTCGTACCACGACAGGAGCTTTATCATGTTGCCTTTCTTGCCGTCCGCGCCGGCAAGGACCATGGTCGAAAGCCCGTCAACGATTGCCGAGTTGGGGTTGCCGATGATGTCGGTTGACACGAGCGGCTCGGTTGAGAACTCAAGGATTCCCTTCATGGCGCCTTCGGCGGCGGCCTTCAGGGCGGCGTTGACCTCGTCAGCTGAGACTTCCCTTGCAAGCTCCATCGAGATGTCGGTGACCGACCCGTCCGGAACGGGGACGCGGAGCGAGAGACCGTTCATCTTGCCCTTCAGGCTGGGGATGACCTCGCCTATTGCCTTTGCTGCGCCTGTTGTTGTCGGGATTATGTTGATTGCCGCAGCCCTTGCGCGGCGCAGGTCCTTGTGGGAGCCGTCGAGCACCTTCTGGTCCATCGTGTATGCGTGGCAGGTGGTCATGAAGCCGCGCTTGATGCCGAACGTCTCATCTATTACCTTGAGAACGGGCGCCATCGAACCGGTTGTGCAGGATGCCATCGAGATGATGTGGTGCCTTGACTTGTCGTAGGTGTTGAAGTTCACGCCCATCACGAGGGTCGCGTCGCACTCCTTTCCGGGCGCGCTCACTATGACTTTCTTCGCGCCCTGTGTGATGTGCTTCTGCGCAAGCGCGCGTTCGGTGTACTTGCCGGTGCAGTCTATCACGACGTCCACGGCAAGCTCCTTCCAGGGGAGCTTGGTGTCGTCCTTCTCCATTATCGTCTTGACTTTCCTTCCCGCAATGACCATGTCGGTGCCGTCAACCGAGACCTGGTTGAACGCGCCGTGAATGGAGTCGTGCTTGAGTAAGTGCGCAATGGTCGCAACAGGCGACAGGTCGTTCACCACTACCAGGTCGAATCCCTTGCCGAACGAGCCGTTGTTGACAGCTGCGCGGACCAAGCACCTGCCGATTCTGCCGAATCCATTGATTGCTATCCTTGCCATTCGAATTCACCCATCCGTTGCGGACTAGAAAAATAGTATGAAACGGTAATAGGAGTTCATACTTCCTCATCCGCTATGATTAGCAATAAGACGCTCAGATTTAAGAAACCGACTTTCCGGCTGCCGAAATAAAAGCCTGCGGGAATGCAACTGCGGGTTGATGGGCAAACCCGGCATAGTAAAAGAAATTAAGGTGGGGGCAATAATTACAGCATACACCCATTCGCAACTAATGGTAAGGTTATAGGAAAAATGGCTGAATACACCAACGAATACTACCAGATGACCGCCGAGCAGGCGCTTCTCTCCATCTCCAGCCGCAAGGACGGCCTGACTTCACAGGAAGCGTACGCAAGGCTTACACGCGACGGGCCTAACGAGCTTGCGCAGAAAAAGCGCAAGACCGACTTCGAGATGTTCCTCGAGCAGTTCCAAAGCCCGATGATAATGGTGCTGATTGCCGCGGCAGTGATTTCGTTCGTTGTTTCGCTTCAGATATCGCTTTCCCCGTTCTCGGTCTCCATATCCTCGTTTACAGAGGTGCTTGACGCCATCGCGATAGTGGCAATCGTGCTGCTCAACGCGGGATTCGGATTCACACAGGAGCGCAGCGCGGAGAAGGCCATCGAGGCGCTCAAGAAGATGGTCGCGCCAACGGCGACAGTGATCAGGCAGGGCCAGAAGATGCGCATACCGTCCAAGGAGATAGTCGTAGGCGACATCGTGGTCTTGGAGGAGGGCGACCGCGTGCCAGCGGACTGCAGGCTTTTGGAAGTGCGCAGCCTCGAAGTCGACGAGTCCGCGCTTACCGGCGAGTCCATGCCCGTGCTGAAGGAGACCGGCCAGATACGCGACGCGGGAGTGCCCCTTGCGGAGCGCAAGAACATGGCGTTCATGAGCACGGTAGTCACGCGCGGGCGCGCTACGGCTGTTGCGGTATCCTGCGGGATGGCAACCGAAATAGGCAAGATAAGCGAGCTCGTGCAGTCCGCCGAGGACGAGGAGACGCCCCTTTCAAAAAAACTCGCAAGCGTCGCCACCAACCTCGGCTACGTCGCCATCGCCGCAAGCGCGCTCGTGTTCGTTCTCGGCATCCTTTCAGGCAAGGGACTCTTCGAGATGTTCCTTACCACGATAAGCATAGCGGTTGCGGCGATACCTGAGGGCCTTCCTGCAATCGTCACGCTTTCGCTTGCTCTTGGCGTCTCGCGCATGGCAAAGAAGAACGCCATCGTGCGCAAGCTCGCGGCGTGCGAGACCCTCGGCAGCGCAACCGTGATTTGCACCGACAAGACAGGCACGATTACAAAGAACGAGATGACCGCAAAGGCGGTCTTTGCCGCAGGGGAATACTTCGACGTCACTGGGTCGGGGTACGCCGAGCAGGGCAAGGTGCACTTGGCGACCACCAAGACGCCCGCGAGCCTGGACGGGAACGAGGCGTACAAGATGACGGCGGTCTGCGCAGCTGCGTGCAACAACGCAAAGCTCGTGCAGCGGGTCGGCGGGGAGATTGGGATAATCGGCGACCCGATGGAAGCCGCGCTGCTTGTGCTTGCGCGCAAGGCAGGACAGGACCGCGACACGCTCGAGATGGAATACGCGTTCGAGGACGAGAACCCGTTCGACTCCAACCGCAAGCTGATGAGCACGCTGTGGAAGAAGAACGGCCAGGGATTCCTCTTCGTGAAGGGCGCGCCTGAAAAGGTGCTTGAACGGTGCACGCAATACTGCGACGCAAAGGGCGGGCTGCACCCCCTCTCGGCGAAGGACCGCGAGGGGTTCCTTTCGGCAAACAAGGCGTACGCGTCCCGCGCGCTGCGCGTTCTTGCATTCGCCTACAAGAAAACGGACAGCAAGCACTGCGACGAGACCATCGAAAGGGAGCTGGTCTTTTCAGGCCTCGTAGGGCTTTTGGACCCCGCCCGCGAGGAGATACCGCACGCAATAGAGGTGTGCAAACAGGCGGGAATCCGCGTGGTGATGATTACTGGCGACAACGCTGACACGGCAGCTGCGATTGCAAGGAGCGTCGGCCTTGCCGGGCCTGACGACCGCGTGGTCACCGGGAAGGAGCTCGACGCGATGAGCGAGCAGGAGCTTCTTGCTGAAATCTACAAGATAGCGGTCTACGCAAGGGTCGACCCAGCGCACAAGCTGCGCATCGTGTCCGCATTCCGTGCGCGCGGCGAGATTGTGGCGATGACCGGCGACGGGGTAAACGACGCTCCCGCTCTCAAGAAGGCGGACATCGGAATAGCGATGGGAATCTCGGGCACCGAGGTGGCAAAGGAGGCGGGCGACATGGTGCTTGCCGACGACAACTTCACAAGCATAGTCGCTGCGGTCGAGGAGGGCAGGGTAATCTACGACAACATAGTCAAGGCGGTGCACTTCCTGGTTGCATCCAACGTCGGAGAGGTGCTGGTCCTTCTGATTGCGCTCCTGCTCAACATGCCGTTCCTGCCACTGCTTCCGCTGCAAATCCTGTGGATAAACCTGGTTTCCGACGGCCTGCCTGCGCTTGCGCTTGGGAGCGACTCGCCCGAATCGGGCCTGATGAAAAGAAAACCCCGGCCACGCGAAGAGGAGATTTTCGGCCTGCACATACTGCCCGTGCTTCTTTTTGATGGCATAATCATCGCCGCGGGCACGCTTGCACTGTTCATGTTCGCATTGGAGAACAACTACGCCGAGGCGGAGGCAAGGACCATCGCATTCACCACCCTGGTATTCCTAGAGCTAATCTACGCATTCACCATGCGCTCGATGAAGAACTCCATGTTCTCCATCCGGGTGTTCGGCAACACCAAGATGGTGCTTGCGCTCGTGCTGGGCATACTCAGCCAGCTTGCGATAATCTACCTGCCGGCGATGAACGGGATATTCGACACCGCCCCGCTGCCAATACTTGACCTTACGGGCATTCTGCTCTGCGCGCTGCTCATCATACCGGTTGTGGAGCTGCGCAAGTGGATAATGAGAAAAAGGGCTTCGGCTAGGATGTCTTGAATGGGAGAAAAAGGAAAAAACCGCTAAGGCTTCAATAGCGGATTTTCTTCACCGTGTACACGGACTTCTTGTTGGCGAGCTTCTCCTTGAAGGCAGCCGCCTTCTTCTTGCGGTTCACGTCGCGCACCATGTCGATGTCGCACGGGAAAATCGTGTAGACTTCGTAGTCGGAATAGGCGAGCTCGCGGTCCTTGTGCTTCGTCTTTATTTCCTTCATGTCCGGGCCGGAGACGGTCTTCTTTACGATTACGCACTCGCACCCTAAGCACGGGTTTGCGGTGGTCTCGGGCGTCCAGACCTGCTTGCCGCCGCACCTGTCGCACGTGACAATGAAGAGCTTGATTCCGCTGTCCAAACAAACCACCGTCGTTGAGAAGAGATTACTGCAAGGCCGCACTTAAGCTCTGCGCAAAAGGCGAAATGTAACTACTTGCCGATAGATAATTATGGCGTCCAAAGTTAATAAAGATTCTCAAAATAAGAAGCGAAAGGGCCGCGGCCGGGATTCGAACCCGGGTCAGGGGATCCACAATCCCCGATGCTAACCGACTACACCACCGCAGCCACAAAAACACGTTTGCAGAGATGCAAATAGCAGTGCAGGAGTATAATTGGGCGCTGGAAAGCTTAAAGACGTTGGGCTGGCCTAAATATCCTGATGATGAACGTTTGAACAACCGCTGATTTGTGATGAGGTTGATAGCGTCTGATTAAGCCTAATTAATAACGACTGCAGTGCCTACTGCCCGGCGTCCTTGAGGTCCTGCTTCAAGGTCTTCAGCTGGCTGACGACAAGGGTGTACTCCTTCTCCTTCTCGGCCATGGCCTTCCGGAACGTGGCCTCGTCTATCTGCCGCTTCATGAAGCGGTACTTGACCATCTTTATGTCCTCGACTATCTGGCACTTCTGCGCCTCAAGCTGGGCTACCTTGCGCGCGTCGCGGAACATGAAGTCAAATAGCGCGAATGCGGCGAACGCTAGGATTCCGAGCGCGATTACCACGCTTGCGGCGACCACGACCGCCGGCACGGGCTCGGCCTCGGGCGCGAGGATGTATACTATGGGCCGCTGGTTGGGCACGAACTGTATCCGCACGCCGTTGGTCTGCACGCCCTGGTCGATGTCGAAGGCGAATATGGAGTAGTTGCCGTTCACGGGAATCGAGAAGTTGCAGCTTATGTTGTAGAAGTAATACCCGGACTCGCCTGTTGAGTCGGGCACGAAATAGTTGTCCTGGAGCTTCCCGTTCACGCTCATCTTGCCGAGCCTGCAGGCGCAATCCGAGGGGCCTGCGCACGAGAAGTTGGACACCGCCTTGGACGCGTTGACTACTCCCGTGAGGTTGGTGACCTTGTCCTCGACTATTACCGAAGGCGAGGTGGAGTAGTCAAGGCCGTAAATTTCGGCCGCCGGCGCCTTCTGGACGCTTGACGAGAAAGGCAGGTTGTAAGAGGCGGTGTTGGGCGAGGGGCTGGGCACGGGTGCGCTCGTACGGTTGAAGCTGCAGTGCCCGCCGGTTATGCAGTTGGTCTGCGTGTCGCGGTCGTACTCGTAGAAGCCGTTGCTCCTGTTGCACTCCGCAACCAGCACCGGGTCTGCTGTGAAGGGAAGGCACCCCGCCTGGGTAATCGGGACAGATTCCGCATACGTGGGCGCGGGGGCCGATGAGGCGGCCGGGGTAGCGGTCGGGGCGACGGTGGCCGCGGGGGTTGCGGTGGCCTCCGCTGTTGACAGAGAAAAGTCCGCGCGAACTCCTTCCGAAGCCGGGGTGGGAACGTTCGATACGCTCATGGAGACGTAGCCGTCCTTGGATGCGCGCAGCGTGTAGTTGCTGGAGATGAGCGAGTCGAACCGGTAGCCTCCGGATGAATTAGTGTAGACGGTGACCGGGCTTCCGCCGGAGTTTGCGGGGGTGGCGTTGACGAGTGCGGACCCTATGCCTGCGCTGTTGGAATCCTTTACGAAGCCGTAGATGTAGGGCTTCGGCAGGAGCCTGAACTCGGCATAGACCTGCGAGGAAGCCACTTCCACCGCGCGCGCGTCGGGATAGAGGTACGACGAAATCACCGCAGTCAGCGAGTAGTTGCCGCCTGCAAGCTGGTTGAAGGAATAGTAGCCGTCGGAGGCCGTAAGCGCGCTTGAAACGTACTGGAAGCTCGAGTCGTTCGCCTTCAAAAAGAGGGTGACGTTGACGCCTGATATTGCCGCACCCGAGTAATAGTCCGTGACGGCGCCGTATATCGAGCCGTTGGCCGCGCCGGGAGTGGAAGAATGGTTGGCAAAGACGGTTGCGAAGACGCCCTGGCTTGACACGGTGACGCTGACGTTGTTGCCGGTAACGTAATCTACGGCGGTCGCGTTGAGCACGTAGCTCCCTGGCGACAGGTAGAAGCTGAAGTTGCCGTTGCCGTCAGCCTGGTGGTACCCGTAATACGTCGTGTCGCTGTGTAGGTAGACCGAAGCAAAGGGAACTGCAGGGTATGGCGCAGAGGACGAAGCGGTGGGGTCAACCACCGTGCCGTTGACCCAGTAATACGCGTTGGGGTTCGGGGTGACTGTTACTGTTGCCGTTGGCGAAGGCGATGGTGAAGGGCTTGGCGAGGGCGAAGGCGACGGACTGGGTGAAGGACTTGGGAAAGGCGACGGCGAAGGGCTGGGAGATGGCGATGGGCTCGGGGAAGGACTAGGTGAAGGACTCGGAGAAGGCGACGGACTGGGCGACGGGGACGGACTTGGAGAAGGACTGGGCGACGGGGACGGGCTCGGCGAGGGTGTGGCTGCGGGTATGCTGATCAACAGGTCGCCCTGGGTCCCGAACAGGCTGGAGCCGCCGGTAAGGTTCTGCATCCTTCCCGAAATCCTCAGGGTATAGGCGGACGACCGGATTTGGGGGTATATCAGCATGTTGAACGTCTTCGAGGACCACGTTGGGATGCTGTCCCCGGTTGCCATGCCAAAGGACCCGCTGGTGGCATACCCTCCGGTTGACGTAGGGAAGACCGAGTCGCTGGCATTCGCATAGGCGGTGAACGACCCGTACGTCCAGGGCGCGTAGCCGTTGTTGGTGAACGGGAAGGAGACCGAATACTCGTACCGTCCGGACACGTCGCTTGCAAGCTGGGTCGCCGAAGGGGAGCCGGCGGTAGCATTCACGTAGCCCAACACGTAAATGGACGTCGAGGGACAGGCGCTGCTGATTATCACGTCATCGGGATACCGCTCCCTGATGACTGAGGATATATCCCTGAAGCCGGGGCTTGTGCCCACCGAAGTTGCCCTGATGTTGAAGGTCAGCTGCTTGCCGGGGCTGATGCTCCAGCTGCCGGAATAGTAGTAGTACTTGCTGTCAGTCCAGGTGAAGCTTGGGTATGCGTAGTTGTAGAGGCCGAAGTACGCCCTTTGCCAATTATAAGTGCTCGACAGGGTGCTGGTGCCGGTGTTGAGGAACGTAAAGTTGGCATAGAACGCCTGGCCGTGGTAGACCGTTGATGGGGCGTCAACGCTCAGGCATTTGGCGTCGTACGCGTCCGCCGCAGCAAAGGACGAAAGGAGCACGGCTGCCAGAACGAGGGGAAAGACCCTTCCTGCAATGCTTTTACGGGCCACGAAAACCACAATCATCCAGCCTGTTTCTGCAGCTTGAACCCAAAAAACGCCAGCAACGACGCAAGCAGCCTCACCGGAATCATTGCAAGCGAAAGCAGCGACCAGACAAGCAACGCCATCGCTATCGGGAACATGTCGTGGAGCTGGACGTACGACGGGTCGTTCAAAAGCTGCGACTTGACGTTCGCTATCTCCTGCGCCGTAAGCTTCTTGGGCGGCTTGTTTGCATAATCGTTCAGGGCTCCCGCCAGGTTATTCTTCAGCGAGCCGGCCTGCACCGACAGCTCGGCGTACGTGGCGTTGACCAGCGCGTCCTCGTTGGTCTCGTTGATTATCTTCAGCACCGCCGCCGCGTAAGTCCCGTTTATCATCCCCTCCTGCTCGGACGCGCTGAGGGATGAGAAGCCCGGGTCGGATGCCAAAAGATTGGCGCGCACGGATTCGCGCGGGGACAGCGCCTCCACCTGCGAGCGCGCCTGCTGCCGCAGCTGCATTAGGATTTCCTCGCGCGGCATGAAGTTCTCAAGCTGGGCCGGAGTGACCTGGAAGTTGGCGACGACTTTTGAAAGCACGCCCGCACCCTGCGCCATCACTATGGGCGAGGCGCCCGCGAGGCCCGAGAAGAACTCGCCGAAGTACTGCTCGCGCTGCTGGGATACGACGATGAACGTCAGGATGCAGGCGACTATGGTGAACACCAGGATTGCGCGGCCCACCATGGAATATGCGCCCGTAAAGGAGGCGGACTCGGGTGGGAGCCTGCAGGCAAAAAACGACGCGGCAATTATTGCAACTGCAAAGCCGATGAACGGGCATATGTAGCTTGAAAACACGCAGCCGAGGACTATTGCGGGAAGAAGGGACGCCATTGCGGACAGGATTGCCGCCTCCCGGACTCCCAGGCCCCTCGATGCCGCTGCGGCGATTGCTATCGAGAGCGAGAACAAAAAGACGAACATGAGCGCCGCGGGGCTGACCAGCTTGGCGAGGGTCTGGCTTGCATTGAACACGTCGCAGACGGGGCCGAAGTCAAGGCCGATGCGCGAGTAGCAGTAGAGCGAAAAGCCGAAGACCACCAACAGCACGAGGAACAAAAAGAGGCCGAGTTTTTTGCTCTCGTCGACCTCGTCAAGGGGGTTTTGGAACGAAAAGGACTCCTTCGCCGGGTCCGCAACGGCGATTGCGGCCGAAGCCCGGGTGCTGCCTGCTGCGGCACTGTCTGTAGCCATGTCTAGCATTAGAATTTTTGGCTTTAAAACCAATCCGAAAAGAGGGCCGGTCAGGCGGGCAATTTCACTGTAGGGACGCACCCGTCTCCGGTCACGATGAGGGTGTTTTCAGCCTGGGAGACGAGCCTCCCGGATTTTTCTGCAAGCGGGTAGTAGTCCTCAAGCCCGCCGCAGCGCACCAGGTCGCTGATTGCAAGGTCGTGGGGCGTGGAAGGGAAGTCGCGGGCAAGCCAGCGCCTGCAGAACGGGAGCCCCCGGTATTTTTCGGCGTTTTTTGCAAGCTGCCTGCTTTGCGCAAGCCTTGACTTGCCCTCGCTTAGCCGGAAAATCTGGCACTCACCGTGGTCGCGCACTACTCCCTCGCCGGTTGTCGCGAAGGGCTCCACTGCGAACACGTCGCCTTCCGCAAACTCGTAGGAGCCGTGCGGCACGTTGGGCACTTCCTCTCCCGCGTGCACGGTGTACCTGCCAAGCGCGTGGCCGCACAGGTTCACGACAGGGTTGAAACCACGGCTGGTGATTGCGTCGCTTATTGCCTTGCCCACCTCGCGGGAAACGACCCCGGGCTTGATGGTCGCGATTGCGGCATCAAGCGCGGCCCTGCTTGCCCCAATCAGCTGGCCGTGCGAGGGGTCGGCTGAATAGGAAAACGCGCAGTCTGCGATGTAGCCGTCCACCTGCACGCCAACGTCCACCTTGAGCAGGTCGTGCCCGCCAAGCACGCGGTCGTCGCCAGGTACGGGCGTGTCGTGCGCTGCGACGTTGTTGGAAGAGAGGTTGATGGGAAAAGCGATGCCGCCGCCCTGCTCGATGATTTTTGCCTCGACCGAGTCCGCAAGCTCGAGGAGCTGGATTCCCGGCTTGAGCTTTTTCTTAGCATAAGCCAGCGCCTCGGAGGCGATTTTGCCGGCCTCAAGATATTTCTGTTTTGTTTCTTCGTCCAATTTTTCGCACCGTCAATAAAGTACAATCATTCACTTGTTTCCAAACCAAAATATTACCAGTCGCCCAGCTTGCTCTGCGTGCCCTTCGACTTTAGCGCGTCCTCGTCGTAGCCGAATGCGGACAGGAGCTTGAGAGTTGCCGGGATGACCTGGTTGTTGATGTAATAGTCGGGGTCGTAGTCAGTTGCCAACTCGCGCAGCACTGCCTTGTCCGAGATTGACTTGCCCTTCTTCCCAATCACGTAGCCTATGATTGCGTTGTCGGGAAGCCGGATGCCTGCCGCCTTGGCCTTCTGCGATGCCATCAGCTCGGGCGACATCACTGCGTAAGAACCGGCTTTCTTTCTCAGCTGCGTCAAAATCGTGAGGTCGTCAAGGGGGACCTTGCCGGCCTTCAGCTCGGTGATTACCTTCATCACCATGTCCGCGGCAGCCTTGACGTTGCCGGTCTCAAGGAGGATGCGCAAAAGCTCCTTCTGGGTGCGCTTCGCGACCCCGCTCCAGTCCCTCCGCACGAGCTCGAACCCGCGTATCTTGATCTTCCCTTCCTTGGTAATCATTGCGTATTTCTTCTTCGCGCCCTCGGCCTTCGCCGCTGCTCCAGTTGCCTTCTTGCTCACGAAGAGGCCGCGCACGAAGAACTCCTCAAGCTCCAATTCCATGTTGCCGGGGAGCTTCTTGTTCACCCTTGCACGGAACTCGAAGACCTTGTCCTCCTCGCCTGCGGGGTATTGTATCATCAGCGAATCGGTGTCGCCGTATAGGACCTTGTACCCGGACTCTTCCGCAGCCTCCATTGTTGCCTTGATGTAGTTGCGCGCAAGTCCGGTGATTGCCGAGCCGCAGTCGAAGTCGTACCAGCGCGAGCGCGGGTAGGCGAGGTAGCCGTAGAAGCTGTTCGCGATGACCTTCAACGCCCACTGCGTCGCGTACAGCTGCTTGTACTCGTGGGTGTCAGCTCCCCTCGCCCTCTTGATTTCGGAGAGCTTGGCCTTGATTGCAAAACGGGATTCCAGGACCTCCTCGAGGACGCGCGGTATCAGGCCCTTGCGCTTTTTGCAGTAGTGGTGCCCGGTCGCGGCCTCGGTCTCCCTGTCGGTGCAGCAGCCACAGTCCTTTGTCGACGGGTCGATGTTGTGAGAGACTATTATGGAAGGATAAAGCGAGCGGAAGTCGAGCACCGCGATGTTCTCGTACACGCCTGGCTCGGGAGTCTTCACGAACGCGCCCTGCAGGGGGTTTTCCGAGCGCGCCACGACCTCGGAATAGGACGGCTTGTTGGGCACCATCTCGTTGTACTCGAACGACTTGCGCATCAAATAGAACTCGACCAGCTGACCGGCTGTTGCCCTGCTTGACTCGAACATGGGAAGGCCAACCTGGCGCGAAAGCGCGAGCTCCAAGTCAAGGCAGTAGTTCGCAAGCTCAAGACAGGCTATGGAGTCGACCTTCGCGTACTCGGCGACCTTGTCCATTCCCTTCCCGGTCTTCCAGTTCTCCCAAATCTGGTCGTACTTCAGGTCCACCTTGTGCTTTCCGAACAGCTCGAAGTACGCGTCGTCAAGCGTGAGGCGCTGGAGCTTGATTGCGCCAACTGTGTTGAGGAACGTGATTGCGTGATAGACGTCGAAGTGTATGCGGCCGGGAACGTAGGTCTTGGTGCGCATCCCGATTTTCTTCGCGTACACGTGCTTTTTGGTGCGGCCAAGCCGGAGCGCCGCGCCGTTTACTTCAGCCCGCTTCTGCAGGAAGGGAAGGTCGAAGGCGTCGCCGTTGTAGGTGCAAAGCAAATCAGTATGGTTCTGTGCGATGATTTTGGAAAGGCTTTCAAGCATCGCCTTCTCGTCAGCGGCATTTTCAACGTTCGGCGCATCCACCTTGTGCTTGAACGTGATTACGCCCGCGTCCTTGACTGAGGATGCGTAGCTTACCATTATGCACGGGTCGCGGCCGGGCTCGGGAAGCGAACCTGAAGTGCTGAAGGCCTCGATGTCTATCGCAAGCGTGCGAAGTGCCGGGAAGCCCTCGGCGTGCTCTTTCCTTGCCTTGCGGACAAAGCCGTCGTCCGACTCCTCGTACTCCACAAGCGCGTTGGGCTTGAGCCCGGAGTCTATCATGAAGCGGTAGTGGAACGGGATGTTGTTCTCGTAGGGCGTGCCGAACTGGGAAAGTTCGCCACTGAGGAAGGAGACGTTGCGCGGGTGGTCAACAGTAATCTTGAGGAGCTTGGTAGGCTTGAGGGAGACCAGCTTCTCGACGGCGTCAACGGAGACAATCTTCGCGTCCTTTCCGCGGAAGGAGAACTTCTGGGAAACAAGGCCCTTCTTGAAATCCTCCATCTTTGCGGAGCCAAAGTCGCCGGTTGTTTCGGTCTTTGGGACCATCAAAAAATAGGGCGAGAAGTCAAAATACGCCGGATACGCCTGGCCGGTCTTCTCGTCCTTGAGAAAAAGCCGTATTGCGCTCTGGTGGCGCCTAGTGACCGACTCGGCGTCAAGGAGGAAAGCGCGTTCCATGAATAGGATAACGAGATGAACGTATTTTATTGTGCGTTCGTTTGTGCGTTCGCTTCGTTGAGGGAAATTATCGGAAGCTCGGCCTTGGCTAGCTTGGAATACCCGCCGCACGAGGCTATCGCGTCAAAGAGCGCCATCGCGCCGTAATAACTGTTCACTATGGGGATTTTTGCCGTGATGACCTTCTCGCAAAGCGACCTGTCGGCCTTGGCGCAGCCAATCATCCCGTCCACTACGAGGCCGATTCCGTCCACGCTTGCCATCTTGGATGCATTGCCGTTGACCAGGATGACTTCGAAACCCGCAGCCTTTGCCTTTGCCACGATTTCATCGTGCCACTTGCCGCATTCGCGAACTATCACCTTGTTTGACTTGGGGAGCACGCCTGCAGCCTTCACCCCCTTCAAGTAGGCTTCCTCGAAGCTGCGTCCGAAGGCCATAGTCTCGCCGGTGCTTTTCATCTCGCTTGACGCGGTGTAGTCGGCCTTGGGGAAGCGGTTGTAAGGGAAAACCGGGACCTTGACTGCGCAGAACTTGGGCTTGGGAAACGCCGAGTATCCTTGCTTTTTGAGGGAGACTCCGACCTGGCAGAGTGCTGCCACTTTTGCTATGGGAACGCCGATTGCCTTGCTTACGAACGGCACGGTGCGGCTTGCCCTGGGGTTGACTTCGATTATGTACACGTCGTCGCCTTTCGCAGCCATCTGGATGTTGCACAGGCCGACAATCTTGAGCGCTGAGGCGAGCTTGAGCGCGTAGCCCTCAATCTTTGAAAGCGCGGCCTTCGAAAGGCGGCGGGTGGGCAGTATCGCAGCGCTGTCGCCAGAGTGCACGCCCACTTCCTCCACCTGCTCCATTATCCCGGCAATCAGGTAGTCCGAGCCGTCGCCTACGATGTCAACGTCAATCTCAATGGCGTCCTCAAGGAAGTGATCGATTATGACCGGGTTCCCCTCGCTTGCCATTATGCTTTCGTGCACTTTCTCGCGCAACTCGGCCTCGTCGAACGCAAGGTGCATCGCCCGTCCGCCGAGCACGTAGGAGGGCCGCATCAGCACGGGGTAGCCGACTTCCTTGGCGACCTCGATTGCCTCAGTGGCATCGAACGCCATCCCGCTCTTTACAGTGGGAGTGCCGAGGGTCTCGGTGAGCTGCTTGAAGCGCTTGCGGTTGCTCGCAACGTCGATGGAATCAGTTGAGGTGCCCAGGATGTGCGCGCCCGAGTTCTGCGAAATGCCGTTCACGAGGTTGATTGAGGTCTGGCCACCGAACTGCACGATTATGCCTTCGAGGTCCTCGCGCTCCGTTGCAAGCACTGCAAGCACGTCCTCAAGCTTCAGGGGCTCGAAGTAGAGGCGGTCGGAAATGTCAAAGTCCGTGCTTACTGTCTCGGGGTTGTTGTTGACTACGATGGTCTCGAAGCCCGCGTCGCGGAGCGCCTGGACCGCGTGCACGGTGCAGTAGTCGAACTCGATGCCCTGGCCGATGCGTATGGGGCCGGAGCCGAGGATGATGACTTTCTTCCTGTTGCCCTTCTTGACCAACGCGTCGGACGAGCTTTCGTAAGTCGAATAGTAGTAGGGAGTCGCCGCCTCGAACTCGGCAGAGCACGTGTCCACCATCTTGAACGACGGGTTCAGGCCGTGGGTCTTGGAGAAGCTGCGCACAAACACCGCGGAGCGGCCGGTTGCCTCGCAAATCCAGCGCTCGGAAAACCCGGCCTTGCGCGCGGCCAGCACCCCTTCGGCATCCTCGGGCGTTGCCATGTCGTTCTTTGCGAGGCTGCGCTTCGCCGCGACTATGGCCGCAATCTTTTGGATGAACCACTCGTGGATTCCCGTGGCTTTGGAAATCGTCGCGACGTCGGCCTTGTTCTCGAAAAGCAGCTGGGTGATTACGTTGAAGCGCATCTCGCTCGGCGCAAGGGCCTTGTGCAGGGGAAGCGCGGCCATCTCAGCGGTTTTCTGCCGCCAGTCAACTCGCATCTCAAGCGAGCGCAGCGCCTTGCCGAAGGCCTCCTCGAAGGTGCGGCCGATTGCCATCGTCTCGCCGGTGCTCTTCATCTGCGTGCCTATCGAGCTGGAATAGTAGAGCTTGTCGAACGGCCAGCGCGGAATCTTGACCACGACGTAGTCGAGCGACGGCTCGAAGCACGCGCTTTTGCCGGTCACGCGGTTCTCGATTTCGGAAAGCGCGTAGCCGAGCGCAATCTTGGTCGCAACCCGCGCAATGGGGTAGCCCGTTGCCTTTGATGCGAGGGCGCTGCTTCGGCTCGCGCGCGGGTTCACCTCGACCACGAAGTAGTTTCCTGTCTTTTGGTCGAGGGCGAACTGAACGTTGCACGCGCCCTGCACCGCAAGCGCGCGGACAATCTTGATTGCGGAGGTGCGGAGCACGTGGTACTCGCGGTCGGACAGCGTCTGGCTCGGCGCCACCACCACGCTCTCGCCTGTGTGGACGCCCATAGGGTCGAGGTTTTCCATGTTGCATATCGTGACGCAATTGTCATAGGAGTCGCGGATTACCTCGTACTCAAGCTCCGCCATCCCGCCCAGGCTCTTCTCGACCAGCGCGAGCCCGGTGCCGCTCTGCTTTATCGCAGCACCGCAGATTTCGCGTGCCTCCTCCATCGTGTGGGCGATTCCGCTTGCAAGGCCTCCGAGGCAAAAATCTGCGCGAATCATCACGGGCAGGCCGTGCTTTGCCACGAACTTCTCCATCTTCTCAATCGTCTTGCAGCTTTCGCTTGCGGGGACGGGCTCGCCAATCTTTAGCATCAGTTCCTTGAACTTCTCGCGGTCCTCGGCAAGCTCGATGGTCTCAACTGTAGTGCCTAACACGCGGACGTTGTTTTTCTTCAGGCAGTCCGCGATTTCCACTGCGATGTTGAGCCCGGTCTGGCCCGCCATTGTCGCGATTATGCCGTCCGGCTTCTCCTTTTCGATTATGCGCCCGACCGTCTTTGCGTCAAGCGGCTCGATGTAGACGCGGTCTGCAGTCGCAAGGTCGGTCTGTATCGTGGCCGGGTTCGAGTTCACGAGGACGACCTCGATTCCCTCTTCCTTGAGCGCGCGGCACGCCTGGCTTCCGCTGTAGTCGAACTCAGCTGCCTGGCCTATGACTATTGGCCCCGAGCCGAGGAGGAGGACTTTCTTTACGGAAGAAATTTTTGGCATGAACGTCAGCTTTACTTCATTTCAGCATCTTCACAAAATCATCGAACAAAAATCGGGTATCCAATGGGCCGGGTGCGGCCTCGGGATGGAACTGCACCGAGAACGCGCTCTTGTCCTCGCAGCGCAATCCCTCGTTGCTCCGGTCATTCAGGTTGGTAAGCCAGTCGGTCACTCCCTTCGGGATGTCCCTGACCGCAAACCCGTGGTTCTGCGAGGTCAAAAAGCACTTTCCGGAAAGGTTGTCAACAACGGGCTGGTTCGCGCCGCGGTGGCCGAACTTGAGCTTGTAGGTCTTTGCGCCAAGGGCGTGTCCGAGGATTTGGTGGCCGAGGCAGATGCCGAACACGGGCACCTTCCCGACGATTTGGCGGCAGGAGGCTACTGCATAGGTCATCAACGCGGGGTCGCCGGGGCCGTTTGAGTACACCACGCCGTCGGGCTTGGTTGCAAGAATTGTTTTTGCTTCGGTGCCTGCTGGGACTACCGTGACTTCGCAGCCGCGGCTGACAAGCTCGCGGATGATGTTTTGCTTGACCCCGCAATCTACCAGAACAACAGAATGTTTTTGCTTTGCCTTCGCCGCACTCGGCGAAAACACTTCGGCCTTCTGCCGGGTGACCTTGCTTACGAAGTCGATGCCGGAGTAGTCGAAACCCTTGAGCTGCTTCCTGCAGGACTCCACAGCCTCTTCCACAGTCCGGCCCTCAAGCGGTATAATCGCCGATGGGACCACGCCGTAGTTGCGCACCTTGGTGACTATCGCGCGGGTGTCCAAACCCACCACTGCCGGGACGTCGAACTCCTTGAGGAAGTCGTCTACTGAGCGGCTGGAGTCCCTGTGCAGGGGGTGGCTGCAGAATTGCCGGCTGATTACCCCGGACAGGTGGATTCTTGCGGACTCGAAGGCT